>Ga0075950_103_pt2 | contig 1363 bp, 2 predicted proteins | sample RifGroA2_FD_68014 | JGI IMG/M metagenome (GOLD analysis project Ga0075950, IMG submission 68014) | Parcubacteria (Nomurabacteria) bacterium GW2011_GWA2_43_15 | reverse complement strand
ATTTTTAATTTTGTCATTCTATTTTTTGTGAATTATTTTAACTACAGAACCGACCGGTTATGAATAATTTTCTGTAGATTTTTAATTAAGAATTAGTTAAAGTTAATCAACTGGCGCACCTGAATATAATTGAATATATCGAGCATTTCCATTGACAATAACTTTGATGTAACCATCAGCAGTTGATGGCTCTGTGCCTGGAGCATCGTTCCAAACTAGAGGAATCGTGCTAGTCAGGGTAAGAACGGAATCATAGGTCTGACTATTGGTCTGAGTTTCCGGCTTCTCAATCTTAATTGCCTGGAAATTACCAGTAATACCGGTGGCAGAAAATGCGGAACGGAACCTAAGACCGGTTACGTCTCCGGTAATCGTTCGCGCTCCGGCGTCATCAGTTACCAGCTCAATTTGTGCTCCTCTTACATCTCCTCCAATATCACCAGTTGTTCCTTTGAGATAAGCATCGATATGAGCTCCGATAACTGATCCCGTGGTCAACTCAAAACCGTTATTAACCCGAGGAGATATTTCAACACCCGTAACTCCACCAGAGGTCTTGGTTATCCCTACGCCCGGTTTTATTTGCGCACCAATAAAGTCACCAGTAGCACCAAGTGTAAGAGCAGCATCTGCGTTTACTGCTCCCACTCCTACGACGAGAAGAAGAGCAAATAAAACTAAACCTATTTTTTTTAACATATTTTTTTAATTAATTAATAATTTTCACCCCGCTAGGCGGGGCAAGCTAATAATATTCCTCAATTGCTTAATAATGCATTTATAAACAATCAAAGATTCTAAAAGCGCATTCGACACGCTTCCGTGTGTGTAAATTATACAACATTGAAAGATATTAAAACACAAAAAAGGTGGATAACTTGAGAATACAATAATTTATTTTATTTGTTCCGCTAAGGTCTTAGCAATTTGACTCTCTGGGCTAAGTGGGCCATAAAAGACAACATTGTCCTTTATGAGATGCAAACTCTCCGGAGCCCAAACGGCGTCCTTTATTGGATTTATTTGAAAAGTGTTTTTAGTCGGATCTTTTTCATCTTTAGAGAGTTGTAAAACATAGGCATTTGTAAGCCGTAAATCAGGAAATGTCTTTAATTTACCAACATATACTTCTCCAGTTGAAAGATAAACGATAGAATAATCATTGCTTTTCTTAAAAACCCCGGTAAAATAGCCAATCACTACCAATAAAATCACTATTACAACTAACGATATAACTTTCCATTTATTTTGATTCATCATATTTTTTTTATTTCAGCCAGAGGCTGATCTCCTCCATAGGCGGACAGGCTGCCTAGGGCGGAAAATTATTATTAATGTTTACATTCTAACACCACCCAACGAA
>Ga0075950_128_pt1 | contig 5601 bp, 4 predicted proteins | sample RifGroA2_FD_68014 | JGI IMG/M metagenome (GOLD analysis project Ga0075950, IMG submission 68014) | Parcubacteria (Nomurabacteria) bacterium GW2011_GWA2_43_15 | reverse complement strand
CTCGGATGTTACGCCGATATTGCCCTATACCAAGCAGGTAAGTTATCTAGACGACGGCGAAGTGGCCGTAATCAGCCGGCAGGGTCTGAAAATTTTTAACATAAAAGATGAACTAATTACTAAAGGCGTAACCCAAATTGACTGGGATATTGAAAAAGCGCAAAAGGGCGGCTTTGAGAATTTTATGCTCAAAGAAATTTTTGACCAGCCCACCGTTTTCGAGGACGCTGTTCGGGGCCGCATGGACATGAAAGAAGGCACCGCCAAATTGGGCGGACTCAATATGAGTTTGGAGGAAATGCAGAAAATAAAACGTATTATTTTAATTGCCTGCGGGACGGCCCATTACGCCTGCATGATGGCGAAATATGCCTTCGAAAAATTATCCGGCCTGCCTACAGAAACGGATGTGGCGAGTGAATTCCGCTATCGGAATCCGGTGGTGGACGAACATACTTTGGTTTTTGCTGTCTCGCAGTCCGGCGAAACAATCGATACACTGATGGCTCTTCGGGAAGCCAAGCGCAAAGGCGCCGTGGTGCGCGGGATCGTGAATGTCATAGGTTCCACCATTGCGCGGGAAGCGTGCGCAGGAACTTACACTCATGCCGGTCCGGAGCTGGCAGTGGCCTCCACCAAGGCCTACACCAACATGGTCGCTATTCTGCTCCTTTACGCGCTTGAGTTCGGGCGCCTGCACCACACCACTTTGGAAGAAGGACAGGAGATGATACAAAACCTTCTTAAAATTCCGGAGCAGATGAATGAAATCCTGAAAAATTCGGAAAAAATAAAAACTCTGGCGGAAAAGTACAAAAATTACCGCGATTTTTTGTTTCTCGGCAGGGGAATAAATTATCCGGTTGCATTGGAAGGTTCCCTTAAACTTAAAGAATGCACTTACATTCACAGCGAGGCATATGCCGCTGGGGAAATGAAGCACGGGGCGATTGCCCTCTTGTCCCCGGATTTTCCCGTGTTGGCTATTATGACGAAAAATCGGCTCTATGAGAAAATGAAGAGCAACGTTGAAGAAGTGCGCGCCAGAAAAAGCTCCGTACTAATCATTGCCAGCGAGGGCGACAGGGAGGCGAAAGAATTGGCTGATGATATCATATATGTTCCCCAAACGCTGGAACTTCTGGAGCCGCTCCTAAACACCATACCACTGCAACTCTTCGCTTATCACACAGCTGTGGCCTTGGGCCGGGATGTCGACCGCCCGCGCAATTTGGCCAAGAGCGTGACCGTGGAATGATTTATGGAAATAGTCTCATATAAAATAGATAAAAGCAGCGGTGTAAAAATAGAAGCCAGAGAAGACGGAAAAATTTTAGGCTGGGCGTATCTTTATATAATGCATAACGATTTGCATAAAGAGCCTTTCGGGTTCATGGAAAATGTGTTCGTGCATGAAAAATATAGGGGCAAGGGCCTGGGCACGCAATTAGTCCAAAGAATTATTGAAGAAGCGAAACGGGAGAATTGCTACAAGCTGATCGGCACCAGCCGTTATGGGAAGCCCGCGGTACACGCCCTTTATGAAAAAATTGGTTTTAAGGATCATGGCAAAGAATTCAGAATAGATTTATAATATCAATATGGAGAAAATTTTAGTCATCGGGGCCTGCGGGCAGATAGGAGTCGAGCTTACGCTCTCTTTGCGAAAAAAATACGGCGGGGGCAATGTCTGGGCCGCCGATATCAGAGAAGAAAACCCGTTGTTAAAAAATACCGGCCCGTTCGTTAAACTGGATGTGATGGACGCCGAGGCCGTAAAAAATCTCGTGGAAAAAGAGAAAATTGCGGCGATTTATCTTCTGGCGGCCCTGCTCTCCGCCACGGGCGAGAAAAATCCGAAACTCTGCTGGGACCTGAATGTGGGCAGTTTACGGCAAATTTTGGATTTAGGCGTGGAGAAAAAATTAAAAATATTCTGGCCCTCTTCCGTCGCGGTTTTCGGCCCGATGACTCCGAGAGAAAATACTCCCCAAAAAACAATTATTGAGCCCTCTACCATGTACGGCATTACCAAATACGCCGGAGAGCTTTTATGCCGATACTATAAGGAAAAATTCGGCTTAGATGTCCGCAGTGTGCGCTACCCGGGGCTCATCAGCTGGAAATCGGAGCCGGGCGGGGGAACGACGGATTACGCGGTCGAGATATTTTATGGGGCCATTAGAGAAGGAAAATATACGAGTTTTCTTTCCCAAAATACTTACCTGCCGATGATGTATATGGATGACGCGATTCGCGCGACTTTGGAACTGATGGCAGCGCCTGAAGAAAAGGTGAAATTTTATACGGCTTATAATTTATCCGCCATAAGCTTCTCGCCGAAAGAAATCGCGGAAGCTATCAAACAACACATTCCGGATTTCAAAATCAGCTACAGTCCCGATTTTCACCAACAAATCGCCGACAGCTGGCCGGAGAGCATAGATGACAGCGCGGCCCGCGCGGACTGGGGTTGGCGCCATGAATACGATTTGGAAAAGATGACAAATGTCATGTTGAAAAATTTAAAAGAAAAATTAGAATAATCAAAATTTTATGTATACAAAAAAATTGGGCCAAGCTATAGAAAAAGAACTGGCAACCCTGAAAGAAGCTGGAAAATTCAAGGTGGAAAGGGAATTGGAAGGCGCGCAGGGAGCGGAGGTTGAGATCGGGGGGAAAAAAGTCCTGATGTTCGCGTCCAACAATTATCTGGGCCTGGCCACGGAAACGATACATAAGACTCTGGAGAAAAAATTGGCGCAATTCCTGGGGGTAGAGGACAGTATTCTGTACTCTACGAATTTTATGTCCAATCTGGGTTTCTTCGCGACCATTACCAATGAAGCATTTGGGGAAGAAAGGGAACACATTGACGCGATATACAGCGACGAGCTCAACCACGCCAGCATCATCGACGCGTTCAAACTCTGTAAAAAGGAATCGGTAATAAAGAGAATTTATCCGCACGGGGACGTTGTCGCTTTGGAGAAAATGCTGGAATATGATCAAAAAGACACTAGCAAAAATTATCGCTTCAAAATAATCGTGACGGACGGAGTATTTTCCATGGAAGGATATCTGGCGGAACTGCCGAAGTTGAAAGAGCTCTCGGAAAAATACGAAGCGCTTCTGTTCGTGGATGACGCGCACGCCGTCGGGGTTTTGGGCAAGACCGGCGCCGGCACGCCAGAACATTTCGGATTGCAGGGGAAGATCGATGTTCTCTCGGGAACTTTCGGCAAGGCCTTGGGCGGAGCGGTAGGTGGATACATTGCCGGCAAGAAAGAGATCATAGAACTGCTTCGCCAGAAATCTCGCACCTATCTTTTCTCCAATTCCGTGCCTCCGTCGGTAGTAATGGCTTCCATCCGGGCGCTCGAGTTGCTCGAGGAAAAGCCGGAGCTTTTAAATAAGGTCAGAGAAAACTCGGAATATTTCCGGACCGAGGTCTTTTTGTGGTCGGGCTTTGGTTTCCGGTCGTGCCGGAAGGCACAGCACGGCTACGTTTCCAGATTTCCGCCGCGCATACCCAAGAGCAGATCGACCGGGCGCTTGAGATACTCGGAGAAGTGGGGAAGGAAATGAAATTAATTTAGGATGTGGATAACCCCCACACTTATTGCAAAGATACTCCAAAGGAGCGTTATTTTATAACTTCTTTGCGATAAGTGTGGGGGATAACTTCTTGACAATACCCCCTAGGGGGTATATGCTTTTGGTATGCCTACAGACAAACAAAAACTTATCAGGAGACTTAGGATTATTGAGGGCCAAGTGCGGGGTTTGCAGAAAATGGTGGACCAAGATATTTATTGCATAGATATCATCACCCAAACCTCTGCCATCAAGCAGGGTCTTTCCAACGTGGAAGACGCTCTTATGGAGGGGCATTTGGGACATTGCGTGGTAAATCAGATCAAAAGCGGGGAGACGAAAAAAGCCGCTAAGGAAATTTTAAAAGTTTACCAGCTGAAACGCAAATAATTCAGCAAGCTCACTACAGGTAATATGAACAATATAAAAACTTACAAAATACGGGGAATGCACTGCGCCAGCTGCGTGGCGACGATTGAACGCGTGCTTTCAAAAGCAGCCGGCGTGCATTCGGCTTCGGTCAATTTCGCGTCCGAATCGGCCCTCATTGAATTTGACGAAAATGTTATCTCCGAATCGGGTTTGGAAAAAGCGGTGGAGGGAGCGGGGTATCATTTGGATATTAATTTTCCCAAAAAAGAAGCAGCAGAAATGCCGGATATGGATATGAGTTCTCCGCATCACGATCATGCGGCGATGGAACGGGAGGAGGAGATAAAAAAGATGAAAAGAAAACTCATTATCGGTGGTATTCTCTCTATTTTTATATTTCTAGGCAGTTTTCCGGAATGGTTTCCCTTTGTTCCTAAAATTTTGAATAATAATTGGCTGCTTTTCCTGTTGACAACGCCTGTACAATTCTGGGTTGGTTCCCAATTTTATAGCGGGCTGAAGCTTGTTGTAAAATACCGTACCGCTGATATGAATACTCTGATTGCTATCGGGACGCTCTCCGCTTATTTTTATAGTGCGGGAGTTACTATTTTCCCCGCCTTTTTCTCAGAAGGGGGAATAAAACCGGCGCTATATTTTGACACTTCGGCCATAATTATCGTTTTGATTCTTCTGGGAAAATATTTTGAGGCCTTAATGAAAGGCAGGGCCTCGGAAGCTATCAAGAAACTCATCGGGCTTCAACCGAAAACCGCAAAAATTGTAAAAGATGGAAGGGAAATTGAAATCCCGATTGCCGATGTTGTTGTGGGTGATTTGATAGTTGTCCGGCCGGGAGAAAGAATTCCGGTTGACGGGAAAATAATTGAAGGCGATTCGGAAATCGACGAATCGATGATTACCGGAGAATCGATGCCGGTCCATAAAACAGCGGGCAGTTTGGTTATCGGCAGCACTATAAATAAATTCGGGACTTTTACTTTTCAGGCGACAAAAATCGGCAAAGACACGATGCTTTCGCATATAATCAAGATGGTGGAAGAGGCCCAGGGTTCCAAAGCGCCGATTCAGCGTTTGGCCGACTTGGTTTCTTCTTATTTTGTCCCTGCGGTATTTGTGGTGGCTGTGTTGACTTTTGCCGTTTGGTTGTTCTTCGGCCCTGCTCCCGCTTTTACTTTTGCACTTATTAATTTTGTGGCAGTCTTGATAATCGCTTGTCCGTGCGCTTTAGGACTCGCTACCCCGATGGCTATTATGGTTTCTTCCGGCAGTGCCGCCTCCCGGGGAATTTTGGTAAAAGATGCTGCTTCGCTTGAAATTGCCAATAAAATAAACACGATTATTTTAGACAAAACCGGCACGCTGACCGAAGGCAAACCGCAATTAACCGATATCCTTGCCTTTAATGGCGAACACCCTAAAATAGAAATTTTAAATCTGGCTGCTTCCTTGGAACAGCGCTCCGAACATCCTTTGGCGCAGGCCATATTGCAATATGCCGCGAGTTTGGATCAGAAATCATCCCATCCGCTTGATCAGACGATTCTGGCCGAGGCAACCAAAGAAAAAATTTCCCTATATAAATTGGAAGATTTTAAAGCCATTTCCGGA
>Ga0075950_124_pt1 | contig 7309 bp, 9 predicted proteins | sample RifGroA2_FD_68014 | JGI IMG/M metagenome (GOLD analysis project Ga0075950, IMG submission 68014) | Parcubacteria (Nomurabacteria) bacterium GW2011_GWA2_43_15 | reverse complement strand
TTTATGAACTTGAGATTGAGGCCCTGCCGGACGACTTGCCGCACAATTTGACCGTTGATATTTCAAAATTAGAAACGCTCAAAGATCAGGTTTTTGTTTATGATGTGAAGTTGCCGACCGGGGTCGCCGTTATCAACAGTCCAGGCGACGTCGTGGTTTCCGTGGTTGAGCAAGTAGAAGAAAAGGAAGAAATTGTAGTACCGGTTGACCTTTCTGTTATCGAGGTTGAAAAGAAAGGCAAGAAAGAGGAAGAAGGTGAACCCGGAGCCGAAACTGCGCCACCTGCGCCGGAAGAAAAAACAGAAAAGAAGATAGAAAAAAAATAAGGTATGTTATAACCCGGTAGTAGATCTTTGAAAAAGGCTCATTACCGGGTATAATGAGAACTATGGGAAAGAAAACCATAGTTTTTGTTTTGTTGGCTTTGTTTTCCGGTTTTATTCTTCCGGCCTCTTTAGGGCGTGCCGCTTTTGACTGTCTCCAACTGACGGAATCTTCCAGGCAGGCGGACAAAGATTATTGCGAAAACGAGCTCCATCAGATAGAGGCGGAACTCCAAGCACTTCTCAATAAGCAGAAAGAACAGCAGAAACAAACAGGAACACTCAAGGGAGACGTCGATTATTTGACCAGTCAGATCAATGCCCTGAAAGCGAAAATAAAAGCCCGGGCGCTGGCGATTGCTCAATTGAAAGTAAATATTACAGAGAAGGTTAAAAAAATTGAATCGCTTTCCGATAAGATAGATAGCGAACACGAATCACTGGCCCAGCTTTTAAGAAACACCAATGAATTCGATTACAGTAATAATTTAGTGAGTTTGATTCTTTCCAACGAAAGCATTTCCAATTTTTACAGCGATTTGGAATCTTATAATTCCATCAAGCAGGCCGTAAAGAATTCCGTTGATGTTATAAACGGCGTGAAGGAGGAAACGGAAGTGGCCAAACAGGACCTTGAAAAAAAACATGATGCCGAAACCGACGCCAAAGTCGAACTGGAAAATGCCCAGAAAAAAGTTGTCCAGTCGGAAACAGAGAAAAAACAGCTCCTGGCGATTTCCAAGAATAAAGAGGCGGAGTACCAACGATTGGCTGCCGAGAAAAAAGCCCGGGCCGATAAAATTCGGGCCGCTCTTTTCCCGCTTCGCGACGCGCAGGCGATTCCCTTCGGCGACGCTTTGAGATATGCCGAGCAGGCCAATGCTAAGACAGGCGTCCGACCGGCGCTCATCCTGGCTATTTTAAAACAGGAAACCAATATCGGGGCCAATGTCGGTTCTTGCGTTATCACCAACCTCATAACCGGCGAGACGAGAAGCGTCAATTCGGGGACTGTTTTCAGCCGGGGAATCCATCCGACCCGGGATTTGCCCCTTCTGCAGACAATATTGAAAGAGCTTGGGCGAAATCCGCTGACCACCCGGGTTTCGTGCCCGTTGTCGGTGGGATACGGAGGAGCCATGGGGCCGGCGCAATTTATTCCTTCCACTTGGAATCTGATAAAAGGGAGAATTGCCGGCGCGCTGGGCAAATCTGTTCCCGATCCGTGGAATCCGGCCGACGCGATTATGGCCTCGTCCATTTTATTGAAGGACAGTGGCGCGGCGGCTCAAACCTACACGGCCGAATGGAATGCGGCTTGTAAATACTACTCTGGTCGGCCCTGCACAGACCCGACGGTAAAAAATGCCTTTTATGGCAACAGTGTTATGGCCTTGGCGACTAAGATGCAGGCGGACATAGACCTATTAGTCCCGTAGTGAGCTTTGCTCTACTACTGGGATTTGCTTTCTCAATAAAATCGTGATAATCTAGGTGAAAATCAATGAACGGAGTGAATATGATTTTCCCTACCCTGTTAAATAAATTTTGCAGGGCAAAATTTGTCCGAAGGACATTTAACAGGGTAATGATTTTAACACTCATTTCATTCGTTTAAAATCAATTATGAAAAAGGACATACATCCGAAATATGATTTAAATACCAAAGCCACTTGCGCCTGCGGAGCGGTTTTTCTTGTTGGCTCGACGATGCCGGAAATTAAAATGGAAATTTGCAGCCAGTGCCATCCTTTCTACACAGGCAATGAAAAAATAATGGACACTGCCGGACGCGTAGAACGTTTCAAAAAACGAGCTGTCGCTACCACTAAAGCGAAAGCTAAGAAATAAATGGATTGGGAAGAGTGGAAAAAAAGTCAAGAAAACGTGGAAACGGAATCCCGGTTTGAAGGCGGGACGAATGAAATAGTATTGGAAGTGCGGGCGGGTGCCGGCGGAGACGAAGCGTCTCTTTTCGCGTGGGAGCTCGCGCACATGTACGAGAAATATAGCGAAATGCAGGGCTGGCTCTGGAGAGTGAATTATGAATCAAAAAGCGACCTGAATGGTTATAAAGAAGCAAGTTTCGAAATAAAAGGTAAGGATGTTTACAAAAAAATGCGCTATGAGACCGGTGTGCACCGAGTGCAGAGAATTCCGGCGACCGAAAAAAATGGCCGGGTGCATACCTCCACCGCGTCGGTGGCGGTTTTGCCGATTCGCAAAAAAATTACTTTTCAGATAAACCCCGCTGATTTTGAATTGGAATATTCCCGCTCCGGCGGCAAAGGCGGACAGAATGTGAACAAAGTTGAAACCGCCGTGCGCATCATTCACAAACCGACTGGGCTTGATGTGCGTTCCACCAACGAGCGTAGCCAGCTGGCCAACCGCGAAAAAGCAATGATGATTTTAACGGCGAAACTTCAGCAACTCGAAGAAGAGAAAGAAGCGGCCAAGCATGCCGATCTACGGAAAGGCCAGATCGGCACCGGCGACCGTTCCGAAAAAATCCGCACCTATAATTATTCACAAGACCGCGTGACCGATCATCGCATCAAAAAATCCTGGCACAATTTGCCGAAAATAATGGAAGGGGGATTAGATGAAATAATTAAAGATTTAGATTCAGGAGCGGTGGGCCTGTCCGCCAATTCCGGGGCGGAGGAAGAAGAAGAGGAATAAATGCGCAAGGCGAAACCTTACGCAGAAACCTTACGCAGAGGAAAGTGAATATTTTTTTCTCGTTTCCTTAATGTATCATATATGATAGGTTAATGATTTTTATAGAGTGTTGCACTTACTTGTTGAACTTAGTTCAAAAATGCTTGACAAATTGATATAAAATAAGCTCTAATATTAAAGAAGGAGGGAAGTTCCATGGAAATTGCGATAGTAGTAGCGGTAGCGGTGGCGGTGCTCTGTACGCTCTGCTGGTGGTGGGGTGCTGGCTTGCCAGCAAGACCACCACAATCACGAAGAAGCAGCGGGCGTACAGGTTCGCGGCGATCATGTTCGCCGCGACTTTCGCGACCCTCGTTCTCGGCACGCTCGGTGTGTCGGTGAACGAATGGCTCCTGCTGGGGCTTGCCCTGGCCGGGTTGCTGGGGATCATCCTCGGTTCTGTTTGGATGGTTCCCAGCAAAGAATCGTGCTTGACGCACAATCAGGCACTTCGGACCGGTTTGGCGCCACCTTGTGCCAGGCCGGTCTTTCTTTTTTCAAAATTGCTTTTCGTTTTGCATATGATATGCTTTCAATATGAATACACCCGAAAAAGGCAAGTTTAGACATATTGTTTTTCGTGATGGCGACACTTGGTATGCTGTCGCTTTGGAATTTAATATTGTTGAATCTAGTGATGATCCTAAACTAGCTTTCATGAATTTATTGCAAGCTGTCAGCGGATATGTTCAATCTTCTAGAAAATTAAAAGGAGCGAGGTATTATCCATTGAATCAAAAAGCGGATTCTGAATATGAAGAACTTTGGAAGAATTTACATTCTCCTAAACCAATCAAATCTCCGTTTCAAATTGATATGTATGGTGTAGCCACAGTGTAATGACTAAAAAATTATTTAATTGGACGTTTCGTGATGTAGATAGTTTTCTAAAAGAACATAAATTTACACTTAACTATACAAACGGTAGCCACCATTATTATATTGGACATAAAAACAATATTCTTAGACATGTTTGTGTTCCGTTTCATGGAAGTAAAGTTATAAAACCTAGAACTCTAAGAGGCATAATATTGCAGTCTGGTATATCACAGAAAGAGTGGTTGGAAGATTAGAATCTGGCGCGATGGGGGATGAAGAGGAAGAATAAATTTAATATTTGACGAATGGGTATTTGTTGTGCTATAATCCATACGAAAGGGGAAACATATGAAAAACAGCACAGGGTTCTTTCTTCTCTCCGCCGGTGCGGCATTTTGCACGGTGGGCGCGTTTGGTGGAGGCAGTATAGCACCCTTCGCCGCCGGTTGCGCGGTGTGGTTGGGCCTAGGCGCGATTTGCTTGGCGATTAAGCTCGCTATAGAAATCGAACCCCCCTAGGTCCGTGAAGTAAGCAGACACATCACGGGTCGGGAGCGCTGATGTGCTCCCGACCCGTTACCATTTTTATTCAACTTTTAAATTGCTTTTCGTTTTGCATTTTATTTTAGTTGTGATATCCTTTTGATGTAGGGTCTCATTTAGCGAAGTTGGGTTTCTACGCCCGCCCGCCTTGGGAGGGTTTATAAGTAGTTTTTTGTCCTTTTTCGTAAAAAAGGAAGAAGTAATAAAGTATGGCTACAAAGCTATATGTAGGGGGACTCCCTTACAGCACTCAAGAGGATGCTCTGAAAGAGCTCTTCGCGCAGGCCGGATCAGTTGTATCCGCTGTGATTATCATGGACAAAATGTCCGGTCGTTCAAAAGGTTTTGGATTCGTAGAAATGGATACCGCCGATGCAGCCGCAAAGGCAATCTCAATGTTCAATGACCAAGAATTCGAAGGACGCAAGCTGACTGTCAACGAAGCTCGTCCGATGGAAGCTCGCCCACCAAGAAGTGGCGGTAACGATAGAGGTGGATACGGTGGAGGAGGTGGACGACGAGAATACTAAAAATAGCTCGATTATAAATATTTCTTGGCATTACTCCATCCTTCGGATGGAACCTTCCGCCAGCGAAATATTTATAATCTTCGCACTACAAAAAACCACCTAAAGGTGGTTTTTTGTTTGCTTCCATGGGTTATTTTTGATATAGTTTTTTAGGTTAGTTAGTTTGAGCGTGTAGTTCAGTCCCGCCAGAGGTCGGGCAGGGTTCAGTAGGATTTGTTGGTTGTTATATTGAGCGTGTAGCCCCGACGCATTAGGTCGGGGAGCCGACTGAAACGTCGGCTTTCAGTGTCCTTTAATTTTTTACAAGAGCGTGTAGTTCAGTGGTAGAACGCTGTCCTGATAAGACAGAGGCCGATGGTTCGATCCCATCCACGCTCACTAGAAGAAACGTAAATTTAGTTTGTTTTAACTTTAAATTTACGTTTTACCGTCTTCTAACCAATAGCTTCACACCACTTGCATTGGAGTTAAGTAATTAATTCCTCCGTGAACGGTAAATAGGGTAGATAAGAACAAATAATGGGTAGATTGGTCTATTTTTGGGTAGATTTGATGATTACTTGTGTAGATTTGAGTAATCATTATAATAATAAGTATGCGTATTTTACTTAAAAAATTTGGTGATTTGTTGTTATCAAGGGAATTAGGTAGTGAAGCCCTGAAGGCATTTCAGCCAACACTACGCGAGCTTTCTAAAGATGAAGAGTTAGAAATAGATTTTTCTGGTGTATTGACGTTATCACCATCATGGGCAGATGAATTTCTAAGTCCGTTATTTAGCCAACTAGATGATAAATTAATACTTTTACCGAGTGATAATCTTTCAGTGCACGCAACACTTAAAATTCTTAAAGAAGTGAACAAGCGAGCATTTAGAATCAAATCTGAATAAATTTATGAATCCCGTTAAAGATTATTTATGTTTTATTACACATACATATTAAAAAGTAAGAAAAATGGTAAGCTTTACACAGGAAGTACGAACGACCTACGGAAGCGCCTTAATCAACACAATAAAGGTTTATCTACATACACAAAAAGTAGAGGACCATTTGATTTAATATATTATGAGACGTGTTTATTAGAAGACAAAGCAAGGTCGAGAGAATTATTTTTAAAATCGGGAATGGGCAAGCGTTATCTTAAAAATAGATTAGGTGCTTCCTATCTCTAATGGGATGAACAAATTAAAAACAAATCCGACACTTTATGGTGATTTATCCCGAGCATTGTCGAAGGAGTATGTCGAACCCATTTCAACTATTACAAAAATAGCGAAAGCACTTGGTGTTTCGAGTAATGAGGTTTTAAAATGAAATTTTTTATAAAATATGCTACAATATATCCATGTTAAAAACAGAACTAATTAAAAAAATTGAAACAAGCAGGGGGTCAAAAGTTATCACTTATATCACAAGCGACCGACAAGGTCCTGTAAATGCTCGCGTGGCTATGGACATAATTCCGATTATTAGCGAGCAACTTCGTAAAATTAGAAAAACTGACAAAATTGACCTTTTTCTTTACACCGCAGGGGGCGACACTATGGTTCCATGGCGTTTAGTTTCAATGATTCGTGAATATTGTGATACTTTTTCTGTGCTTGTCCCTTACAAGGCGCACAGCGCCGGAACTATGATCGCCCTTGGCGCTGATGAAATTGTGATGAGCGACTTGTCGGAAATTTCTCCGATTGATCCGTCAACTGCAAATGTTTTTAATCCGTCTGATCCACAAAATCCGCAAAACAAAATTCCAATTTCAGTGGAAGATGTTATCGCCTATTTTGATTTAGCGAAAAATAAATTTGGTATAAAAAGTGATGAGGACTTAACTAAAATATTTAATAAATTTGTAGAAGCCAATCCGCAAATTCATCCGCTTGCTTTGGGAAATGTTAATCGCACACACAATCTTATTCGTCTTATTGCAAAACGACTTCTTAAAAGCCATAAAGAACCGATAAAGGAAGATCAAATTGAAAAAATAGTTGAATTTTTTACAGAAAAACTTTATTCTCACACTTATTTTATTGGCAGAAAAGAAGCCAAAGAAGAACTGGGTGTAAAATCAGTTGTTGATGCCGACTTAGACCTTTCAAATTTAATGTCCGATTTGTATGCAGAATATGCAAAAGAAATGGAATTACAAAACACCATTTGGAATCCGGAAAACGAGCTTGGAGCTAACGCAAGCCAAAATATAAAAGATTATAAAGTGGCATTTGTGGAAAGTAATGCGCTCTCGAAAGCATTTAATTTAAAAATAGAATTCCGTCGCCAGCAAGTTATGGTTCCACAACAAAATGGCATTCAAATTCCGCAAGATCAAGTCGTGATGCGAGTAGTGGAACAAGGGTGGAAAAATAAA
>Ga0075950_120_pt1 | contig 12728 bp, 10 predicted proteins | sample RifGroA2_FD_68014 | JGI IMG/M metagenome (GOLD analysis project Ga0075950, IMG submission 68014) | Parcubacteria (Nomurabacteria) bacterium GW2011_GWA2_43_15 | reverse complement strand
CTTACTTGGGGAGGAATAATTTGGATTTTTAATACTCAAATTTTTGCGTATCGTATTGCAGTGGGTACCATGACCTTATTTGTCATTATCGGTTTGGTTATCTTATTGAAATGGAAAAGAGAACTAAAACCAATAAATGAACAATTTTCTACTGTTTAGATTTTCCTTAAAAAATCATTAATTATTTTTTCTACCTGTTTTGCATTTTCGGTTTCCATTAATTTAACGCGAAGTTCTTTGGCACCATCAAAACCGTTCTCGTAGGCCTTAAAATGCTTTTTCATAACGGCAAAATTTTTATACCGGCCCAGCATTTTTTCAAAAAGCTTGGTGTGTTCCACCATGACCTTTAGTTTTTCTCGCACATCAGGAAAAAGCTTCTCTCGAAAAGCACGAAAATTTTCTGCTGAAAATTTTCTCTGTCCGTCGTCGCCACTCCTACCAAGGCTTTTCTTAAGAACTTTTTCCTTTTTCTCAAACAGCCACGGATTTCCAAAAATTGCCCTGCCCAGCATTATTCCATCACAGCCGAATTTTTCACATTTTTCCCGCGCGTCGGCTATGCTTTCCACATCTCCGTTGCCGACAATCAAAGTTTGCGGAGAGATTTTGTCTCTTAATTTTATTATTTCCAGCATTAATTCCCAGTGCGCCGGAACATCCGACATTTCTTTGCGAGTGCGCAAATGAACAATCAAGGCCGCCAGATCTTCCGACAAAAGTTCGCGAATCCAGATTCCAATTTCATTTTTGTTGTAGCCGGTGCGGGTTTTCACTGAAATCGGCAATCCGCCTCCGCCCTCTTTGGCGGCTCTAATTATTTCGCGCGCCAGTTTTGGATTCTTTATCAAGGCCGCGCCGGAAGATTGTCTTTCGATTGACCTATCCGGACAACCCATATTTATATCTATGCCATCGAAGCCCAATTTTCGGCAAAGAGCCGACGCCCTTTTTATATTCTCCGGCTTGGCGCCGAAAATCTGCGCGACTATCGGATGCTCATTTTTGGAAAATTTCAGGTCAATCAGAAGTTTTTTTCGTGCTATAGGGTGCGCGAGCCCGTCGGCCGACACGAACTCCGTCCAAAAAATATCGGGTTTCCCGTATTTAGCTATGATTTTCCTAAAAGCGCAGTCAGTCACATCCGCCATCGGCGCGAGACAAAAAATTGGTCTTTTTAATTTTCCCCAGAATCCTAAATTATTCATTGAAATTTGTAAACAACTTTATTGCCAAATCGTAAATCAATATACAAAAGCGAGGAGTATTTGTTTTTAAATTTTGACAAAAGAGGTTCGGTATTTAGTGCCGCTTTCAGGTTTTCTGCGACATTTTGGAAATCAGCGTCCGCTTTCAGAATTATTTTCGGTCGGATAGACGCCGATTTACCTTTAGTCAGAAAAAATTCCAAATCCCCGTTTTGATTGTGATAGAGAGCAACTGGTTTCATGCCGAAATCTCCCAAGATGTCTTTAAAGGACATTAGCTGCGCAAAATTGGCCTGCAAGAAATAACTTCCCAGCGGATTTTCTACTGCCGGCTCGCCTAGTCCATATAATTTAAAATAAACTTCGCCAGAAAAATAAGGCGCTTCGTCGAAAATATATCCGCTCTCGTCGGCGAAATAGCACTTTTCTTTTTCCGCCTCCGGCTTCGCCCCGCACCAGATGTATTTTCCTTCCCTTTCCTCCAATACCATCTCCAGGGTTTTGTCGTTTTTAACCGACATATTTATTTCTTTTATTCTCTTGAATTTTTCCCGCAAGCTGTCCTCGATCGTGCCTTGCGGATAATATAATATGTTTGTTTTCGGGAAAAGCCACAAGTGTTTTCCGGAAATTATCCGTTTGGTCTCTGCTTTAATCATTTCCGTTTCCACTACCTTGTTTCCACTGACTTGTATTTCCGCGATGTTTAAATTATCTAGGTGGGAAAGGTAGGCCAAAAGGGCGAAAATTACCGAAAATCCGAATAAGGATATGAAAATTTTATAGGAAACAGCCCTTCGTCTCTTTTTTTTCAGTTCAGTCAGGCGCGGGGAATTTAAAACATTTCTTCTCATCGGATAAATTCTTTTCCGCCCATGTATTTACGCAGAACTTCCGGAATTTTCACCGAACCGTCCGTTTGCTGGCAGTTTTCCACTAATGCCACTAAAATTCTAGGTGTGGCGACTGCAGTTGAATTAAGGGAATGCGCGAAACGAAGTTTGCCATCGGTATCTTTATATCGGATATTAAAACGCCTGGCCTGGAAGTCGTGATAGTAAGATGCGCTGGAAAGCTCGCGATATTGGTTTTGCGAAGGAATCCATCCTTCGGTATCGTACGATTTTACGTGGGCGGCTTTTAAGTCGCCGGTGCAAATTTCCACCCGCCGGTACGGTATTTCAAGCGATTCCAAAAATTCCTCGAAATTCCTGTTTATTTCTTCGTGGTATTTTACCGATTCTTCATGGCTGGCTTCGCACAAAATAAGCTGTTCGAGCTTGTAGAATTCGTTTACCCGGATCAGGCCCTTGGTATCTTTAGAATGGGCTCCCGCTTCACGCCGGTAGCAGGGAGAGAAAGCGAGGTATCGTTTGGGCAACTCTTCTTTTTTTAAAATTTCATCGCTGTGATAGGCGGTCATTGGAATTTCCGCGGTGCCGGACAGGTAATCGTCGTCCTGGGTTTTGTAAACGTCTTCTACTCCACTTGGCAAATGCCCGGTTCCGTAAAGATTCTGTTTTCTGACAATAGCTGGAGCAATAAACGGAGTGAAATTTTTTGATTTGAAAAAATCGCGCGCGTGATTCCAAATCGCCCAGGAAAGTTCCGCGCCGTCGTTTGCAAGATAATATCCCCGAAAACCGTGCACTTTCGCACCTCTCTCGAAGTCCACTAATTTTAGTTTGGTCATTAGTTCTATGTGGTCTTTCGGCACAAAATCGAATTTCGGTTTTTTCCCCCACGTCACCACTTCTTTATTGTCTTCTTCATTTTGCCCTTCCGGCACGGACATATCCGGTACGTTCGGCACCTGGATCATTATCTTTTGCCATTCGCCCGTAATTTCTTTCAGTTTTTCCTCTTTGATTTTTATTTCTTCCTTGACCGAACGCATTTCCTCGATCAGTTGAATTTTGAGCGCAGTATCCTGATTGCGGGCTATGTTGTTGGAAACCCTGTTCACTTCACTGCGGAGTTCTTCCACCTCCTTGAGCGCTTTCAGGCGCGCGTCGTCGAGCGCGATCAATTTTTCGATATCTATCTCGATATGCTTTTTCTTCGCTCCCGCCTGCACGATTTCCTTATTATCGCGGATGAATTTTATGTCTAACATGAATATAGTATATAATGGAATGGCAATAATTACAAAATAAGACGCAATATGAAATTTAATCTCCGAATTTTAAAAGGCGAAGATATTCCGGAAAGCTTGCTTGAAATTCCTCAGCCACCCAAGAAGCTTTATATCGCCGGGAATCTTCCGCCGGAAGGTACAGTATGCTTGGCTGTTGTCGGTAGCCGGAAGGCAACCACTTACGGCAAGGATTCAGTCAGGAAACTGATTTTGGGCCTGCGCGGCTACCCGATCGCCATTGTTTCGGGCTTGGCAGTCGGCATTGATTCCCTTTCACATGAAGCGGCGCTGGAAGCTGGGCTATTTGCCGTCGGCTTTCCGGGTTCGGGTTTGTCTCAGGAAGCGTTTTTTCCGCCAACCAGCCTGAAGTTGGCGGAAAAAATCCTGGAAAAAGGAGGATGCCTGATTTCAGAATTTGAGCCGGATTTCAAGGCGCAATTTTACACTTTTCCCATGCGCAACCGCCTAGTAGCTGGTCTTTCCAAAGCCGCGCTCATTATTGAGGCCCAGGAAAAGTCCGGTACTCTGATAACTGCCCGCATGGCACTTGACTACAATAAGGAAGTGCTGGCCGTGCCGGGCAACATCAGCTCTGATTTTTCTAAAGGCACAAACAGGCTGATTCGACAAGGTGCAACGCCTATAACTTCCAGCGATGATATTTTGGAAGCCCTCGGCTTCGCAGTCGACCAGAAGAGCAAACAGCAGAACCTTTTCGATGATGCCGCGCCGGAAGAAAAGAAAATACTCGGTTTGCTTACGGAGCCCATCCCGCGCGACGAACTTATCCGGGCGATGAAGATGCCCGTCGGTGAAGCCAATGCCGTGCTTTCAATTATGGAAATCAAAGGATTGATAAAAGAAGAGCTCGGAGAAATCCGCGCCGGTTTTTAGAAATAAAATTTGCGTTTAAAAACTATTTCGTGTAATACTCTGTATTAGGTGCTAGTGACTAGTTACTAGAAACTAGAACCTAGAAACTAATTTATGCGCTTACTTATCGTTGAATCGCCATCCAAAGCAAAAACAATCGAGAAATATCTCGAGGGTTCTTTCGCCAATTCAGCGGACAAGTTTACCGTGCGCGCATCGGTCGGGCATATTCCATGAATTGCAAAAACTCTCTGAAAAAGCGGATGAAGTATTGCTGGCCACCGACCCGGACCGCGAAGGCGAAGCTATCGCTTGGCATATTTCCGAAATTCTGGAAAATAAAAAAAAGCCCAAGAGAGTGAGATTTTACGAAATAACCAAAGAAGCCGTACAAGAAGCCATTGCTAAACCGGAAAATATTGATATGAAACTGGTGAAGGCGCAGGAGGCGCGTCGGGTGCTGGATCGGCTGGTTGGCTACGACTTGTCGGGACTCATTTGGAAAAAAGTAAGATACGGGCTTTCGGCCGGCCGCGTTCAATCTCCTGCCTTGCGTATAATAATGGAACGGGAACGAGAAATTCGCGCTTTTGTTCCGGAAAAATTTTGGAAAATATTTGGGCTTTTTGAACCCTCCCCCCCCCCCGCCATAAATGGCACCCCTCCTCAGGCAGGAGGGGAGAAAATTACTTTAGAGTGCTCCGAAGAGCCGCGGGATGAAAAATTGGTTGAAAAAATTTTAACAGAAGGCAAAAAAGGCACCTGGATCGTAAGCGGAGTGAAAGAAAGTGAGCAAAAACGTTCTCCTCGCGCACCCTTTACCACTTCTACTTTACAACAGACAGCGAGTTCGCGTCTGGGCTATTCCCCTTCGCGCACGATGCAAATAGCCCAAAAGCTCTATGAGGCCGGGCATATCACATATATGAGAACCGACAGCACAAATCTTTCGGGTGTTGCTCAAGGACAAATATTGTCTTTTGTAAAAAAAGAATATGGAGATGTTTATGCGCAGGCGAGAATTTATAAAACCAAGTCAAAAAATGCTCAGGAAGCGCATGAAGCCATCCGTCCGACGCATATAGATAAATTACACTCGGGTCATGACGATTATGACCGGCTCTACCGCCTCATTTGGGAGCGCGCTATTTCATCGCAGATGGCGGACGCAAAATTATTGAAAACAAAAATTACCGCGAATATAGCTCCCCTTCTTAATGAGGAGGGGGTTGGGGGTGGTAATTCAAAAAAGAACCACCTCGCCTCTGGCACTCCTCCTCAGAAAGGAGGAGAGGGCATTCCCGATTTTGTCGCCACCGGTTCGCGACTGCTTTTTCCGGGATGGCTCTCTGTCGATACGGGTGCGCGCGGGGACGATGTTGAATTGCCTATGTGCAAAGAAGGAGAGAATTTAAAATTGCTGGGACTCTCTGATCAAGAGAAATTTACCGAACCGCCGGGCAGATACAGCGAAGCGGGACTCATCAAAGAACTCGAACAACGAGGTATCGGCCGGCCCTCCACTTACGCGTCCATTATGCGGACTATTGAAGACCGCGGATATGTCAGGAAAGAAAACAAGACCTTGTTTCCGACGGATGTCGGAGAAGTAGTGTCGGATTTTTTGGAAAAACATTTTGCCAATTATATTTCCGATACTTTTACTGCCGAGATGGAAGACGAATTGGATGAAATTTCCCGGGGCGAGCGCGAATACGAAAAAACTTTGAAAGATTTTTACGGGCCGTTCCTGAAAGACGTAAAATCAAAAGAAAAATTGGAAAAAGCGACCAATCTTGGCGACGCGCCGAAAGACATAAAATGCCCGAAGTGTGGAAGCCCGATGATCGTGAAGCTTTCGCGCGGAGGAAAATTTTATTCCTGTTTCAAATATCCGGATTGTGATGGTGCACTCATGCTTGACGGCACAGAATTAAAAGGTCCAGAAGAAACTGGTGAAATGTGTCCGGAATGCGGAGAAAAAAAGGGAAAATCCGGCGAAGGCAAACTCATTGTGCGCCAAAGACGTGACGGCACAGGGAGTTTTATTTCCTGCTCGCGCTATCCGAAATGCAAATTTATAAAAAAAGACGAAGCGGAAGAAGCGAAAAAAAGAACCGGAGTGATGTGTCCACTATGTAAAAAAGGAGACATCACAGAACGTCGCGGACGCTTTGGAATTTTTTATTCCTGCTCCAATTACCCGGGCTGCAAATTCGCGATCAAAGCAAAACCAACGGGAAATATCTGTAAACTTTGCGGGAGCTTGATGATGGAAGGGACTAAAACCATTCCGGAACGTTGCAGCAACAACAAATGCCCGAACTATCGGCCGGATAAAATGAATAGAATGAAATAATTTTGCTTACAAAGCGCGCCTTACTTTTTTGACCGTCTTGGCGCAAATGTTTCCGTTCCAATTTGTGCCTTTTTCACAGATGGCTAGGGCGGTGTCTTGCGCCAGCAATCTCCCATTATTGTACAAATAAAAAATCTGCCGGGCGCCGTAAACCACGGAGAAAGTTGCCGTACCCGAATTCTTTTTGGCAATGTATGATTTTTGATCTTTGGACATAGTGACAATGGAAGTGCTTTCCGGATTGATCGTGTTCCATTTTAAGTTAGAACTGCATCCCCGGTTGCCGGCTCGAATAAAGCAGTCGGAAGCGGTAAGAGTTCCGGACATAGGAAGAACCAATTCAATGGATACCATTTTAGACGGAGGAATAATACTTCTGTTCATCACAGTGCAATTTTGTCCAATGTAGGCCAAAATTGTTTTACCACTGCCGGTTATCGGGCTGGTAACATAGTTTCTGGCGGAAGGGGCGCTGGGCGCATTGTAGCTGTAAGAACCCCCTGGGTAACTTACATTATTAAAAGAATCAGATTCTCCTTTAGTATAAACAGTGAAAGAAATTTTTTCCGACGGCGAAACCGTCAGCGAGGCATGGCTCGTGTAATCTTTTCCGCGGATATTTATTTTTATAACCGGATCGCTAACCTCGGAGCAAGATGCCCCATGGGTTATATTAGGATTTAAATAAAAAATTCCCACTAGTGTTAAAAAGCTTACAATCGCTACTTTTAAAAATTTGTTCTTCATATCTATCTATTATACCATAAATTAAAAATTAAAGAAAGGTCAAGATGTTTTTATTTGTATAATTAAAATTAAGAGGGGCCGGACGCTCGCGCGCCGGCCCCCATGATTGATCAGGGAATTTTGGCTCCCTTTTTAGCCTGCCTGACGAGATGTCAGGTTTTTCTGCTCGTGCCGTCGAGGGCGTGCTAGTTGCCGTCGGGCACGGGTATGCCCGCCCAGGTGTGCAGGTACGGGTAGGTATCGCACCTACCATCGGCATCCACGATGGTCACCAGATTCGGACCGCTGTAGAACTTCTGCCGCAGGAACTCCAGATCAACTTCGATCTGGTTCCAGCCTAGCCACAGGGCTTCCTCTGGGACCTCGCCGTGGTAGTTGTTGATCCACACCTTGGTGTTCTGGCCGAATTCTTCCATGGCGGCGATGATCAGGCCATCGTTCTTGTCGATGTGTACGTCTCGGATCCCGTACTCGGGCCGGATCCAGAACGACATCGGCGAGGACATGACGGTCAGCTCGCCGGTGGCCGGGTCGAAGACGCGGAATTCCACCTGCGGAATTCCATTCGAGCCCTCGAAGTCGTCCAGGTTGCCGGAATGGATCACGAGCCACCAGTCGTCGCGGTACTCCTGCACCCGTCGGGCGGGGTAGACGTGCTTCAACCCATTCGGGAAGATCACGACCTTCACCGCGACGGCCTCCTCGGGGAGTGCTCCATTGAAGGCAATTTCCCTCCACTCCCGGTCCTTGACGAGGGCACCGTTGATTCCGGCTGAGCTCGTGTCCGCCGCGCTGACGCCGAGGTGGCGCCGCCCGACGGCCGGCTTCTTGACGGTCCCGGCGACGATGTCGCCGATGACCTTCTCGTCGGTGAACGACGTCCCGACGTTGTTGAAGCTCACCCTGTGGAGTTTGTTCGTCGGGCGTTCCTGCGCCCAGACGGTGCTGGTCGTCGCCACGAGGGCGACGATGACCATGGTAATGACGATGAACGGTAGGACGAGACTCTTTCTCATTCTCTTTCCCCTCCTCCCAATCCGCTTTCCGCAGATCAGGATCCTTTCATGTTTTACAATACCACATTATAATAAAAAATGCAAGCCCTTTCATTCACTTTTCAAAAATATGCTACAATCTTCCCTATGGCGGATGTAAAAGAAATAATCAACCTGATCGAAGGCGGAATCAGTAAGAAAGATGAGGAGCTGATCAACAAGGCCTATAATTTCGCCGAAAAGGCGCACGAGGGGCAGAAACGGCTCTCTGGAGACCCGTATTTCATCCATCCTTTCGAGACGGCCAAAAATTTAGCCAAGCTCGGAATGGATACACAGTCCATCGCCGCCGGTTTACTGCACGATGTATTAGAGGACACAAAAACAACCGAAGAAGAATTTAAAAAAGAATTCGGCGAGGAAATTTTATTTTTAGTCAAAGGCGTAACGAAATTGGGAACCTTGAAATACCGCGGGGGCGAAAGGCACGTGGAGAGCTTGCGGAAATTTTTTGTCGCTATGGCCAGCGATTTGCGGGTAGTTATTATAAAATTTGCCGATCGACTGCACAATTTAAAGACGCTGCAGTTCGTGCGCGAAGACAAAAGGGCTAGAATCGCGATCGAATCAATCGAAATATACGCTCCGCTTGCCAATCGTCTCGGTATGGGTAAATTGAAAGGCGAACTGGAAGACGCCGCCTTCCCTTTTGCCTACCCGAAAGAATATGCTCAAGTGGAGGAAATAATCAAAGAAAAAAAGGACTTATATCAAAAAAATCTTGAAAAAGTGCGCGAGGAGCTTGAAAAAGTGCTGAAGAAAAACAAAGTCAAATTCGTGGAAATTAACTACCGGGTAAAACACAAATACAGTTTATATAAAAAGCTTTTGAAATATGATTTTGACCTGGAAAAGATCCACGACATTGTGGCATTGCGCGTGGTCGTCAATACCATAGAAGAATGCTACAGGGTTCTAGGGCTGGTGCATTCCATTTGGAATCCTCTGCCGGGCAGAATCAAGGATTACATAGCGGTTCCCAAACCGAACGGCTATCGCTCTATTCACACGACGATTTTAACCGGCTTGGGCGGAATCGCGGAAATCCAAATAAGAACACAGGAAATGCACGCCGAAGCCGCTTATGGTATCGCCGCGCATTTCGCTTACAAGGAACAGGGCGGGAAAAAAGCCGCAAGCGACAAGGATAAATTTAAATGGATCGAGGAATTGAAAAATTTGAAAGATTTTCCCGACGATCCGAAAAATTTTATCAACCATTTGAGAATAGATTTTTTCAACGACCGCATTTTTGTTTTTACCCCGAAGGGCGACGTCATAGATCTGCCGGAAGATTCTAGCCCGCTGGATTTCGCTTATTCCATCCACTCGGACATCGGCGACCACACTTCCGGAGCGAAAATCAACGGCAAAATGTCGCCAATTTTTTCAAAGTTGAAGAACGGGGACATTGTGGAGATAATAACCAAGAAAAACGCCAATCCTTCCAATAAATGGCTCGATTACGTCAAAACTTCCGTTGCCAAAAAACATATCAAGTCGTATCTGGAAAAAAATAGCTTGCTCTCCAAGCTCAAGTCCTTCGGCCGGAGCTAACTAACGTCCTATAGGCGAGTCCTTCGGCCGGAGCTAATCAGACGTTAAAATTGGAAATATTATAGAGCTCGGCGTCGTCCTGTTTTACTTCTTCTTTACTCCGGTCATCGACGACTTCCTCTGCTTTTTCTGTTTCTGAATTATTCTGCGCTATGTGTTTTTCCAGCATGTCGTCCGGCTTTTTTTCTAGTTCTACCTTGTGAATCAGATCCAAAATTGTCCGCAGGTCTTCCGTGGAGAAAAAATCGATTTTAATCTGCCCCCCCAGTTCTTTTCTGTCGATGTGTACTCTAGTGCCAAGTTTTTCCTGAAATTCTTCTTCCAGTTCGGTAATTTCCGGATCCGGCATATATTCTTTCTTGCGCACGCGGTCATAAGCGATTTTCCGCGCCAATCGTTCAGCTTCGCGCACGGTAATTTTTTTGTATAAAATTTCCTTGAATAAAACCATCTGTTCTTCCGGATGGTCGGCCAGCATTAAAATCGGCCGAGTATGCCCTTCGCTGATTTTTCCTTCGGATAGAGCGTTCAAAACATCTTCCGGCAAGGTTAAAATACGCAAAGAATTGGAAACATATTCCCGGCTTTTGCCCATTTTTTTTGCGATTTCGTTGTGAGTGAATTTAAATTCAGTAACCAGCCGGAAAAAAGCTCGAGCCCGATCAACAGCATTCAAATCTTCGCGCTGTAAGTTTTCAATAATTGAAAGCTCTAATTTCATTATGGCCGTGTCTCCGGTGCGGATGACAACCGGGACTTGCAATACTTGAGCGAGCTTGGCGGCCCGGAGTCGGCGCTCGCCGGCAATCAATTCATATTCCGTCACGATTCCCCCGCCTTCTTTTTCCACTTCCACCCGAGAAACAATAAGCGGTTGAAGAACCCCATATTGCTTTATGGAATCCGCCAAGTCCTGCAATTTTACCTCGTCAAAATCCCGCCTCGGCTGAAAAGGGTTCGGTTTGATTTTATCGGTGTCAATCCAGAAAATTGAATTGGAATACAGGTTGGACATAAGTGTATTTTAGCACAAAGATTTTTTTTAAGATAATTGATTTTGGGCATAATTTTGTGTAGAATGTGTGGATTGCCGCGGTGGCGGAATTGGTAGACGCAAACGACTCAAAATCGTTCGAGGGCAACCTCATGAGAGTTCAATTCTCTCCCGCGGCACAGGAACAAAATTATGAAAAACAAAAAGTCACAACCTATTCATACACCTTCGATTGATTTTCAAGTCAACGGCGGACGGAAGCTCCACGGAACTATCCAAACGAATTTTTCTAAGAATGGTTCGGTCGGGTTGCTCTGCGCTTCTTTGATTAATAAGGGGGTGACTACGCTTCACGGCATCGCCCGCATCGAAGAAGTTTACCGGGTAATCGAGATTTTGGAGAGTATCGGCGCAAAAGTCGAATGGAAAGGGAAAAATACGGTAGTTATCGCTCCTCCCAAGCAATTCAATTTAAAAAACATAAATACCGATTCGGCCGTCAAGACCCGCTCGGTCGTCATGCTGATCGGGCCGATGATTCACTTTTTGCAGTCATTCGCCATTCCCCACCCGCAAGGGTGCAGTTTGGGCAAGCGCACGATTGCCGCGCACACTTACGCGTTGGAAAAGCTCGGCGTAAAAATAAAAACAATAACCTCAAATTATGAGATAAAAGCGCCGAAATTAAAACCAGCCGAAATCGTGATGTATGAATCCGGAGATACGGCCTGCGAGAATGTTTTAACCGCTTCTGCCTTGATTCCTGGCAAAACGATTATTTCTTTTGCCAGCGCGAATTATATGGTGCAGGAAATATGTTTTTTCCTTGAAACACTGGGCGTAAAAATAGACGGCATCGGTACTTCTACCCTGACAGTTCACGGAATAAAAGAAATAAACAAAGATATCGAATACTGGAACAGCGAGGACCCGATTGAATCAATGATGTTCATTTCGGCCTGCATTGTGACGGATTCAAGATTGGCCGTTACCAGGTGCCCGATCGATTTTCTCGCGCTCGAACTGGAAAAATTAAAGAGAATGAATTTGAAGTATAAAATTCTAAAAAAGTATTACTCATACAACGGGCGAACCAAGCTGGCCGATATCGAGATATTTCCGAGCAAGCTCACAGCCCTTCCGGACAAGATCCACTCCAATCCCTATCCGGGAATAAACATAGACAATCTTCCATTTTTTGTACCTATTGCAATACGGGCAAAAGGGCAAACAATGATCCATGATTGGGTTTATGAGGATCGCGCATTATATTTTACTGAGCTGAATCGGCTTGGTGCAAAAGTTACTCTTGCTGATCCGCACCGGGTTTATATAAATGGGGGAACAAAATTGCGGGGCGCGCAGGTTGTTTGCCCGCCGGCCCTGCGTCCATCTATGGTTATTTTGGTATCTATGCTGGCCGCCGAAGGCACTTCAATTCTACGAAATGTCTATATGATAAACCGCGGGTATGAAGAAATAGCCAAGCGGCTCAATTCTATTGGGGCGGACATTAAGATTCTGAAATAAAAAATCCAGTTAAAAATCCCAAAAATTTACCTTAAATTCATTGTTGAATTTTCGGTTAATGACGCTGTCAGACATATTTATGGCTATCTCGCATGTAATATCTACGACCGCCGACCCGAGATGCCCTCCGAACGTCCTGTAATCCGAATCGCCTAGCATAATATGGAGATGCACGAAGGGTTTATCTTCCACCAAGGAAATATTCCCATTTAAAGAAACTATTTCATAATTCTTGCCACTGAATCTTTTGGGAAGATACTCCCCTTTT
>Ga0075950_116_pt1 | contig 13206 bp, 11 predicted proteins | sample RifGroA2_FD_68014 | JGI IMG/M metagenome (GOLD analysis project Ga0075950, IMG submission 68014) | Parcubacteria (Nomurabacteria) bacterium GW2011_GWA2_43_15 | reverse complement strand
AAGTTTTACCGCGATTATGTTGATGGATTCCGCCAAACCGCTCCGCAGGGACATCGGCCCGCGGAATTTTCCGTCGTAATTGTCGGGCATATAGCAGTCTCTCTGGTTTTTCCCGGGCAAAGCTCTACCCGAAGGGTCGCAGGTGGTTTGGAATTCGGTGGGCAGGTCGAAGAGTACCGTGTCTTCCGTAAAGCCCTTATTGAAGGCGGTGGCGTAAATAAACGGTTTGAAGGATGACCCTGGCTGCCTCTGGGCTGTGGCGATGTTGTAATTGCCGTCAATCGCCTTGTCGAAATAATCTCGGGAGCCGACCATGGTTAAAATCTGCCCAGTCCTGGGGTCAATCGCGACCAGCCCCGCGTTTTCTCCGTTCCAGTCCTTTTCGTTCCGCAAGGCCCCTTCTTTGACGATTTCTTCTCCTTTGGCCTGCAATTCATAGTCCAAAGTTGTTATCACCTTCAGTCCGCCTTTTTCTATCGCTTCACTCCCATATTTTTGTTCAAGATAATCCTTGATAAAAAAAACAAAGTGGGGAGCCTTTATACCCAAAGTTGCCTGTTCGGCGAAAGCAACAACCTCGCTTTTTGTTCTATTATATTCTTCCAGAGAGATGAAATTCAATTCCAACATTCTCCGCAGTACCAGATTTTTTCTGGCCTCCAGTTCGTCTTTATGGCTTCCGTAAGGAGAAAGCCGGCTTGGCGACTGCGGAATGGCGGCTAAATAAGCCGCTTCAAGAAGCGTCAGGTCCTGCGCTTTTTTATTGAAATAGGTTTTGCTCGCTTCTTCTATCCCGTAGACATTTCCGCCGTAAGGGGCTTCGTTCAGATAATATTCCAGAATTTTTTCTTTCGGTATCGACTTGTCTATTTTGACTGCCAATATCCATTCCTTTATTTTCCGGGTATAGGATTTTTCTTGGGTCAGGAGGGTGTTTTTTACCAGTTGCTGGGTTATGGTCGAACCGCCCTGGGTCCGGCCGGTGCCGAAAAAATTAGACAGGACCGCGCGGATGATCGCCGTGATTCTTATCCCGCTATGGTTGTAGAATTCGGAATCTTCGATCGCGACTGTCGCGTTCTTGATATTGAAACTCATCTGCTCGGACGGGACGTAAGTCCTTTTGATGTCTTGATGTATGTCGTAAAGCAGAATTTCTCCCGTGCGGTCGTAGATCTGGGTGGAATTCACGACCTTCCGGTTCTCGAAAGAATGAAAATCCGGTATCCTCATCGAAGAAAGCAAAATGATAACGGTTCCGGCCGCTAAAACAAAAACACCCGCGGCCAGCAAGATGAGGTTTTTTATGAGTTTTTTGTTTCTATATAATTTTTTCATCTTCCTGAATACTTCTTTCATTATTCGAATTATAGCAGAAAATGTGGTATTATTCGAATATGAAAGTAGTGACGGATGAAAAGAAAATCGATGAAGTTTTGGCACGAGGCGTTGAGAATATTTTTGTCAGAGAAGAACTTAAAAAGAAGCTTCTTTCCGGCAAAAAATTGAAGGTTTACCTCGGCATCGATCCGACCGGTCCGACGCTTCATATGGGGCATGCGATACCCCTCCAAAAACTCAAGCAATTTCAAGAGCTCGGGCATCAAGTAATCCTTCTGATGGGAGATTTTACCGCGATGGTGGGGGACCCGACCGACAAAATGGCGGCGAGAAAAAGGCTTTCCCGTAGGGAAGTTCTGGATAACCTGAAAAAATACAAAAAGCAGGCCTCCGTATTTTTGAAATTTACTGGAGACAATAAGGCGGAATTCAAATTCAACTCGAAATGGCTGTCGAGAATGACATTTGAGGATGTTTTGAATTTAACTTCCCGTGCTACTGTCGATCAGATGCTGAAACGCGATATGTTCGCCCGCCGGAACACGGAAGGCAAGCCGATTTTTATACATGAATTCCTGTATCCCCTAATGCAGGGTTATGACAGTGTAGCGATGGGTGTTGATGTGGAGGTGGGGGGAAATGATCAGACGTTCAATATGTTGGTGGGCAGAAATTTGGTTTTTCAAATGTTGGGGAAAAACAAATCCGTTTTGGCCATGAAACTTCTCGAAGATAATGCGGGGAAAAAGATGGGCAAAACGGAGGGCAATATGATTACCTTCGAAGACGACCCGAATGAAATGTTCGGCAAAGTTATGAGTTGGGCAGATTCTTTGATTGGGAAAGGGTTTGAGCTGTGCACCGAAATTGATTTGTCCGGAATCAAGGCTGGCCAGAACCCGCGGGATCTAAAAATGAAGCTGGCCTTCGAAATAGTGAAAATTTATCACGGAGAAAAACAGGCCCAAAAAGCGGAAGAAAGCTTTGTAAAAACTTTTCAGAAAAAGGAAATTCCCGAGGCGGTGGAAGAAGTGGAAGGGGGAGAGCCGCTCAATAAAATTCTCCTGCGAGTCCGGATTTCCAAATCGAATTCGGAAGTTTATCGCTTATTGAAAGCAGGGGCGATTATGGATCTAACGGAAAACAAAAAAGTTTTTTCTCCTAAGATAGTCATTAAGGGCCACATTTACAAAATCGGCAAGCACCGATTCATAAAAATAAAATAATTCAAAACTAAAACAGGCAAGACCTGTAATTTACAGGTCTTGCCTGTTGACTCCCGCAGTTTAGTGGTATCTGTCATCCGGGTCCTCTAGTCCAAATTCGTCTTCTATCCCTTCCGGGGGCGCATCTAACCCTTCTTCGTCATCCGTTTTAAATTCTCCTCCTCCTTCTTCTAAAACATCTTCTTCTCCGTCCATATAAATTTATTTTTTTATATTTTATTTTCTCCGCCGGGGGCGGATAAAAGCGACCTTCTGATAATTGCCTACGTTGTATCAAAATCTGAAAAGCTTGGCAATAGAATATGTGGATAACCTTTCGACAAGCTCATGGCAGGCCTAAAATCGTAAATGCGCAAAAGCAGTTAGGGCGATGGCGATAGCATCCAACTCATCATCGGAGTGCTTATCTTTGTCTATTTTGACCAGTATTTTTACCATTTTATTTATTTGCGCCTTGTCGGACCGGCCGTAGCCGGTCGTGGCTATTTTTATCTGGGGAGGGGAGGCCTCGAATATTTTAAGTCCGGCTTGCGCGGCCTCGTAAATTACAACCCCGCGCGTTTCGGCGACTCGCATCACCGTTTTTTGGTTGGTATTCAGAAACAATGTCTCAATCGCCAAAACTTCCGGCTTGTATTTTTTTATTATTCTTTTTACTTCTTCGCCGATTAAATTTAATCTTTCCGAAAATTCCAACTTGGCAGAAGTTTTAAAACACTCAGAAAAAACCACTTTTTCTTTATCCTTCGAAGCCTTGGCGTAGGAGGATTCTAATATTGCTATTCCCAATCTCTCAAAACCCGGGTCTATTCCTAAAATTCTTGTCATTTTTTTATTTTAACATATTTATCAAACCCCTCCTTAATCCTCCCCTTATCAAGGGAGGAAAAACTAATAGTCCCCCTGATAAGGGGGATTTAGGGGGTTGCGGACAACTTTTTGACTTATTTATGAATATATGTAATTATCTCAAATAGAAGTCGAGAGGATAAGGCCGCTTAGAAAGGACGGCCACCGGAAACCCTCGACAAGTTCTAGCACAACAGCAAGAAAGGGGGAAGTATGAAGAGGTTTTGGGGTCTGTTCGCAGTGCTGTGCGTGGGGCTCGTCGTCGTCGTCGTCGCTTACGCGACCGAGGCGACCGAAGTGAATCCCATCAACGTGATCGTCGGGTCCACCGACCAGTTCGTCGCCACCAACGACATGCTCGTCGCAGGCGTGAACTCGGTCACCGTCGCCGACCAGGCCGTCGCCATCGCGCCCGATGACAACGTGATAGCCGGTTTCGTCGCCGACAACTTCAACAGCGCGGCCAACGCCAAGGCGCCGCCCCTGTACGTCCAGGGTTCCACCATCGCCCGCACCGGCGCGAGGAACTTCGGGGGTGAACCCGCCGCTGGGGTGAAGAACGGCGCGACCCAGCTCTCCAGCTGAAACACCAGGCGAGCCACGGCCGCGCAAGTAGACCGGGCGGGGGACCTCCACCCCGCCCACCTTAATACGGTTGTCAAATGACAACCAGCCAATCGATTAAATCGATCGGCGAACATCAAAGCCGATCGAAACCTAGAAATAGCAACGACGGCTTTTTCTTTTTATTTATTTTTATTCCGCATTGGTGTATACATCCTGCACATCATCATTTTCTTCGAGCTCTTCCACTAATTTATCCAACAATTCCAAATCTGCATCCGAAAGGGGAATAGTCGTTTTCGGTACCCATTTTTTTCCGCCAGAGGCGGATCCGCCTTGGGCGGAGAATGCCCAAGTGACGGAACCGATGCCCCCCAAAGCAAATCCATTTTTAGTAAGTATGTGTTTTATATCCTGTGCTGTTCTGTTTTTGCTGTCGGTCAGAGTTTCAATAATTATTCCGACTCCACCGGGGCCATACGCTTCGTAAGTGATTGCGTCCATATGCGCTCCCGGCTCGCTGGCTTTTTTAATGGCGCGCTCGATATTTTCCGCCGGCATATTCACTTTTTTGGCTTTTTCAATAGCCGCACGGAGACCCGGAGAATCCTTTCCACCGGAGAGTTTGGCTTCCACGGAAATGAAGCGCACCAGCTTGGAAAAAATCTTGCTTTTCTTCGCGTCGGTAATATCTTTTTTGTGCTTAATTTGTGACCAGCGATTATGTCCCGACATAGTGTTGTATTTCCTCCCCTCCTTAATTAAGGAGGGGTTCGGGGTGGTAATTTAAAATTTAATCACCACCTCGCTCCAACCTAAGTCGGAGCACTCCTCCTCCACAAGGAGGAGAGGGTTAAAGCAACCTGTTTTGTAATTTCCCCGGCACCTCAAACCCCAAGTGCTCGTATGCTTTACGGGTGGCAATGCGGCCGCGGGGAGAGCGCTCGAGGAGACCAAGCTGAATCAAATACGGTTCAATCACTTCTTCCACTGTCGCTTCTTCTTCGGACATCGCCGCGCCGATGGTTTTCAACCCCACCGGCCCGCCGCCGAATTTTTCAATCAAGATTTCCAAAAATTTTCTATCCGAAGAATTTAGACCGATTTCATCAACTGCCAGCATATTCAATGCTTCTTGAACCGTTTTTTTATCTAACTTTTTTTTACTTACCTGCGCGAAATCGCGACAGCGTTTCAAAAAATAGTTCGCGGTGCGCGGAGTGAAGCGACTACGCTTGGCGATCTCTTCTAGCGCCTCTTTTTCCAATTCTATTTTTAAAAGTTTGCTGGATCTCTCGATAATTTTCGCGATTTCCTCGTTGGAATAAAATTCCAGTCGGAAAACTCCTCCGGAGAAACGGGAGCGGAGCGGAGAAGAGACGAGAGCGACTCGCGTGGTGGCCGCAATCAGAGTAAACGGCGGAAGATCAAGCTGAATGGTGCGTGCCGACGGGCCTTTGCCGATGATGATGTCCAGAACGCTGGACTCCATGGCCGGATAGAGTATCTCTTCTACCATTTTGTTAAGCCGGTGAATTTCGTCTATAAAAAGAATGTCGCCGGGGGAGAGGTTCGTAAGAATCGAGGCGAGATCGCCAACTTTCTCTATGGCCGGCCCGGAGGTTATCTTCATCTGCTTGCCCGTTTCTTTGGCGATCAGGTGCGCTAGGGTAGTTTTGCCGAGCCCCGGAGGCCCGTAAAATAGGATATGCTCGGGAATATGCCCCCGCCCTTCGGCCGCCCGCAATAGGATTTTCACGTTGTCTTTTATATGTTTTTGGCCGATGTATTCGTCCCAACGAGTCGGGCGGAGGGTTTGGTCCAAAAATGAGTCGTCGTTATTGGCGGTTTTTTCCGGAGTTGGTTTATTTGGGTTTTTTGCCGTTTTTCTTGACATTGATTTAATATTATGCTATACTTCCAATACTGATGTTTTATTAACACAGTATGCACATGGCTATGCACATTATAGCATTTGCCGGTGTTTCGGTCATAGTACAATACATTCAGAGTTCTTGAGAATATAAGAGGGCATTAATCTCTAAGCAATCAGCCACAGGTTATACGAATTTGCGTAGGACGTTCTGGTACCTTCACTGGTCCACTGGTGCTATCCTATAATATTTTGTTACTTTCGGGGCCCAGCCCTGAAAGGATTGTTTAGAGATTAATGCTTTTTTTATTTTAATAAATAAACCGAAAAATGGTACAATAAAGGAATGGAAAACAAAGATATTATTAGATCATCCGATCCATCTCCTCTTCCTATCATCCAACCAAAATTTGGGTTCTTTAAAAAAGTTACATTTTCTATTTTTTTGTACCTTTCCATTGTGGTTTTACTATATACATTAGTTTATCTATTTTTATTTTTTGAGAGCCTGGATACAGAAGGGTTGCATTTAGATCTCCTCTCCACTGCGTTTGGGGCTTTTATGTTAGTTTCTCCACTGGTTTTTTCTATAGCAATTGGATTATTTGGCTCGGAAATCATCCTTTTTCCTTTCGCGATACCACTTATTGGAATTATAGTAATATTTTTTGTAATTTTTTATTTGGATAAAATCGGATTTTCGGCACGACACCCAAAATTTCTTATTCGACTCATTGTGGCACCCCTTGTTCTATTTGGTGCCGTTTTGTTGCTTAGTATTCTTTTTCAGACGTTTTCTTACACAAAGGCGATAGAAGATAAAAATCTTTATGAAGAAAAATATACTTTTACCACCCCAATAAATTATGGTTCCGAGCAATATATCCATTCAATCAGAGATTGGCAGGACGGCAACAAATCAAAACTAGTAGTAAGCGATATATATGGCGACAATGCACAAGAATTATTTGTTGAAAATAATAAAGACATAGAAATAAGCTGTGTCTCGCCAAACGGAAATTATTTTTCAGAAGGATCCTATGGTGCATGCAGTAGTCTTCTTTCAAGAAAAGACCCTTCAAAAAATATATCTTTAGAGATATTTAAAACGCTTGATGGTTATGATATTTCACCGTCTTTTTGTCGGTGGTCTAATGATAGTGATTTTATGGTTTGTTCTTATGTTTATTATACTAGCGACAAACCAGAACATTCCCCTCTAGTTGTTTTTCGCCTTTCTGATTTTACCCACAAAACTATTACTGAAGATGCGCAAGGTTTTTCCTTTTTGGACGATAATTCTTTAGTGTATACGGAAAACAACACTTTATATAAAATATCAAAAGACAACATTTCTAATTTTAGATTTAATGTCGAGAATAAAATCATGTTAAACAATGCCCCTGTATGTAAAAAACCGTTTTTAGTCCAAGGAGATAAAATGTATTGTCTGGTTAAAGATTCAGAAATTAATGTATTAGCTGACGATTCTGAAAATTATTTCATTAAATATGGGCATTATTTTATTATTGCACAAGAGTTAGATAAACCCGATTCCGATTTTAAAATTATTAACAAAGCCCCTTTTATGGATGAAGTTTCTCTTATTTTTTCAATGGGGGTTAATACACTTCTTGCTATATCGGAATATGGTTCATCTCCGACAATAATAGATATTCCGACTGGCCGGGTCAGAAGCTTTTACGACCTGACTGATGATGAGACAATTTTTTTCTCTCATTTAAGGGATTTACACCTGGTTTCTTCAATGCCGATTATTTATAGACCTCAAGATTAATGGATTAATGCTTTTTTTATTCCTCTCCCAAGTCCACCACACTCTGCACCTCTTCGTAAGAAGTGATTCCGTTTAGTATTTTTACTAACCCGTCCTGCCGCATGGAAAGTATCCCTTGCGCTCTGGCCACTTTTTTAATTTCCCGTTCGCTCGGATTCTCCGGCATTATTTTTTCTATCGCTTCGTCTGTCCGAATCGCTTCGAAAATTCCGATTCGGCCCTTGAAACCGGTCATATTGCATTTGTCGCAACCAACGGCGGAGAAAATTTTTATCGGCGCGTCGGGGTTTATGTTGTAATTGGAGAGACTTTTGCCTTCCTCTTTGATTCCATCCATGTTCAATTTAATGATCTGCGCCTCTTCAGGAGTAAGAACTTTTTCTTTCTTGCAGAATTGGCATAGCTTGCGGACCAGGCGCTGGGCGATGGAAAGGGATAGGGCCGATACCAGGATTTTCGGATTCACACCGAGGTCGATCAGGCGAGGAATGACTCCGGCCGCATTGTTGGTGTGCAGGGTGGAAAAGACCATATGTCCGGTCAGGGCCGACTGCACCGCTGTCTCGGCTGTTTCCCGGTCGCGGATTTCTCCTACCATCACCACGTCCGGGTCCTGACGTAAGGCCGAACGCAGACCCTCCACAAAGGTATAACCCTTTTCGTCATTTGTCTGGGTTTGGGTAACGCCGGTTAGATGATATTCAACCGGGTCCTCGATGGTTATTATTTTTATCTCCGGGGAATAGATTCTTCGCAGAAAGGCATAAAGAGAAGTCGTCTTGCCGGAGCCGGTCGGACCGGTAACCAGGATCAAGCCGTTCGGTTTGGCAATTTCCTGCTCCACTACCGAAAACAAATAGGGCTCTATTCCCAGTTCTTCAAGCTGTACCTGGATTGATTTCGGATCGAGTATGCGCATAACTATAGATTCGCCGTAAGCGCCGGGAATCAGAGAAGTACGGATGCTTATTTCCTCTTTATCTTCCATGATGCTGAAGCGCCCGTCCTGCGCGATAGTGGAGGTTAGTTTCATCCCCGACAAGAGCTTGATGCGTGAATTTAAAAGCCGGTATATATTCATCCCGAAGAAATTTATATCCTGCAGAACGCCATCCAGTCGCAGGCGCAGCCGGCCCCTTTCTTTTTCCGGTTCTATGTGTATGTCGGAGGCCTTAATGGCGATCGCGCCGGCCAGGATTATTTCGAGCAAATGGGAAATTTTGTGAATTTTGTTTCCTTCTAGCGCTTCCGTCACCATTTTTTGGATGTCCTGCATTTTCTCTATTTTTTTGGCTGTTTCCCGGAGAATTTCCCCGGAAATGTCTATACCTCCGACCTTCGAGCTTTCCGCCATTGAAATTTCCTTATATCTATCCCAGGCTTTATTGATACTGGCCGTCGACGCCATGTAGAAAGTAGGCACCAGGCTTTTTCTTTCCATGTCGTCTTTTAATCTTGTGAGAAGGTCGTCCGAAGGCGCGTGCACGGCGATAAAAATATTTTTTCCAAAAAGTTTGAAAGGTGCCACGTTCATTTCCCGGGAGTCCTTTTCAGATATAGCCCGGAGCGCCTCATTGTCTATGCCTAGGCGATAGAGGTCAATGTAGGGCAGTCCGTATTTTTCTTCCGCCAGCGTCGCCACTAATTGTTCTTCTTCCAGCTTATGTAAATCTTCCAGCTGTTTATTTTGTTTTTCTTCGTCGAATGAGGCCATTTGTTAAATTATAGCAATAAACAAGGGGTAAAAACAAATTTATCACTAATGGTATAATCCCGTTAGAGGTCGCGAGGGCTCGCAGCGAGTCCCTACCTCTAACGGGATAGAATTTACACAATGCCTGAAAATAATAAAAAACTGGTTTTATTGGATGCTCACGCCATAATACATCGCGCTTATCACGCCTTGCCCGAGTTTTTGTCTTCCAAGGGCGAGCCGACCGGGGCGCTTTACGGGCTTTCCAGTATGCTAATGAAAATAATCACCGAACTTAAGCCGGACTATATTGTCGCCTGTTATGATTTACCGCAAAAAACTTTTCGGCATGAAGCTTATGACGGATACAAGGCCGGTCGCGTAAAAGCGGATGAGGCCCTCATTGTACAGCTCCAAAAATCCCGACAAATTTTTGAGGCATTCAATGTACCGATTTACGATGCTCCGGGGTTCGAGGCGGATGATGTTTTGGGAACAATCGTCGAAAAATACAAGAAAGATAAAAATCTGGATATCATTATTGCTTCCGGCGATATGGATACCATGCAGTTGGTGGATGATAAAAAAGTGAGGATTTATACTTTGAAAAAAGGCATTAATGACACTATTTTATATGATGAGGATGCCGTGCTCGAAAGATTTCATTTCAAACCCAAACTTTTGCCGGATTACAAAGGACTGCGCGGCGATCCGTCGGATAATATTGTCGGCGTTAAAGGCATCGGAGAAAAAACGGCGGAAACATTAATCACAAAATTCGGAACGATAGAGGAAATATACAAGAAAATAAAGAAAGACGAGGAGATTTTCAAAAAAGCCGGCATCAGTTCCCGGATGATTGAATTGCTCAAAAGTAACGAGGAGGAGGCTTTATTTTCAAAAACTTTGGCGACCATCAGGACCGATGCGCCGATAAAATTTGAACTGCCGGTAAAAACTTTTTGGGAAAATGCGGATTTTAAAAAAGTAGAGCAGGTTTTTGCGGATTTTGAATTCAGAAGCTTGCTCGCGCGCTTGAAAAACTTTTTTGGAAATGGGAATAAGAAAGGGGCAAATCCAGAAGAATTTTCTCAGGTCCTCGGTTCTCCGGGGCCCCAATCCCCGGCCAGACCATTCGAAAATTCTCTGGGTTTGCCCCCAGATGTTTCTCCCAAAAAGCTTCAAGAAGCCAGTATTGCTTTTTGGCTCATCAATTCTGATGTCTCAAATCCGAAGTTGGAAGATATTTTGCTCTTTGCCCATACCAAGTCTTTCAAAACAGCCTATGAACATATTTTTAAAAAATTGAAAGAACAAAAATTAGACAGAGTTTATGAAGAAATCGAGCGCCCGATCATGCCTGTGGTAAAAGAAATGGAGGATCACGGAATTTTGATAGATAAAAGATATTTTGAAAAATTATCCGACGAATATCATAAAGAATTGGACAAATTGACCAAAAAAATATACAAAATGGCCGGAACGGAATTTAATATCAACTCACCCAAGCAGTTGGGAGAGATTCTTTTTGGTAAGTTAGGGATGAAATCGGGCAGAAAAAAGAATGCCAGCGGTTCTTTCTCTACTAAAATTTCCGTGCTGGAAGAATTGGAGGGAGAGAACGAAATAATTAAGGAAATAATGGCCCATCGGGAACTGCAAAAGCTACTTTCCACTTATATAGACGTGATTCCCAAAATGGTGGGGGAGGACGGCCGCCTGCACGCCAGGTTTCTGCAAAATGGCACCACGACCGGGCGATTTTCTTCCCAGGATCCAAATCTACAAAATCTTCCGATTAAAACAGAGCTCGGTAAAAAAATAAGGGACGGCTTTGTCGCCCCCCAGGGGTGCAATCTTGCCGCTTTTGATTATAGCCAAATCGAGCTTCGGGTCGCGGCCATGCTCTCGGGGGATAAAAAAATGACGGAATTATTTCGCGAGAGAAAAGACATTCACGCCGGCGTTGCTTCGTTTGTTTTTGGCGTTCCGATTGAGAAAGTGGACCGCGAAATGCGCCGTAAGGCGAAGGTGATAAATTTTGGCATCATTTACGGTATGGGAGTCTCGGCCCTGCGCAAAAACCTCGGTGGGACGCGCGAGGAGGCGCAAAAATTTTATGATAATTATTTTAGGCAGTTCTCCGGCATACGGGAATATTTAGACGGGGTGAAACTTTTTGCCATACAAAATTCCTACACAGAAACACTGTTCGGCCGAAGAAGATATTTTCCGAATATCAATTCCAGAATTCCTTTTTTAAAAAATATGGCTGAACGTACTGCCACTAACGCGCCCTTACAGGGAACCGCCGCTGATATCATCAAGTTGGCGATAAGGTATGTGGAAGAAGACTTGGAAAAAGCCGGACTGTTGGGCAAGGTGCATTTGGTACTTCAGGTTCATGATGAATTGGTTTATGAAGTGGAGGAAGGAGTGCTTTCCAAAGCCGACAAGATAATAAAAGAGGCGATGGAGGGTGTGCTCCAAAAGTCATACCTGCACTATAAAACCGACATTCCGCTTGAAGTACACTCCGGTTTTGGAAACAATTTTGGGGAAGTAAAGTAGGGAATTTATGATATAATGTAAAAATGGAAGGCTCTGATAGAAACTATCCTCAAAAACGCAGCGTACATAAGGTTTTAGCCCATTCGTATTCTACGCACCTTATTTTGTTTTTGATTGGGGTTGTTTTGGATATTATTTTTCAATATAAAATTTTTAATGATTTCATACTGATGCCGGCGGGAGCCCTTCTTTTAATGCTCGGCACTATCCTGATACTCTGGGCGCAGAGCACCTCGCGCCATTTAGATATCAGCAACGTTACCAAAGAAACTTTTCTCGGTGGACCCTATCGCTTCACTCGAACGCCGACTAATTTCGGGTTATTTTTTCTGGTCTTGGGGTTTGGGATTGTCGCCAATGCTCTTTTTGTGATTTTGTCTTCGCTCGTTTCCTTCTTCATCGCCAAATTTGTTTTCTTAAAAAAAGAAGAGCAGCTTTTGGCCGAGAAATACGGCGCTCCCTATTTGGAGTATAAAAAATCGGTTAAATTTTAGGTTATGATATATCTTTTTTCCGGCGATGACGCTAAGAGAAAAATTTTAAATTATGAAAAATTTTTAAAATCCCTGCCTGCGCAGACAGGCCTGCCGGAGAATGCGGAAACTTTTTTTATAAGCAGGAACGATTTTGATCCGGCCCGGATTGAAAGTTTTTATTCGGGATCCACTCTTTTTTCTAACCAATGCGCGGTAATTTTTCAAAACATTCTCGAGCATGAGGAAACGCGCGATTTTGTTCTGGATAAATTGGGCCTGATGGGAGAATCGGGCAACTACTTTGTGTTTTTGGAAGGGAAACTGGGGAAGCCGATACTGGATGCCTTCAAAAAGGCCCGGGCCGAACTTAATATTTTTGAACTGCCGAAAGGCCTATCCGCCGGGGCGGGAAAGAAAGAAAGATTTGATAATTTCTTAGTGGCCAACGCTTTTGCTCAAAAAGACAAATTGAATACCTGGATTTATTTCCGGCAGGCGGTGGATTTTGGCGCGAGTTTGGAAGAAATTTCCGGCATTCTTTTTTGGAAAATAAAAGATATGCTCCTGAAAAAAAACTTCAGTAAATTTTCGGAAGCGCAACTTAAAGATTTAGCCGCAGAAATTTCCTATCTTCTGCCAGAGGCCCGCAAAAAAGGCCAGGATGCCGAATCTGCCTTCGAACAATTTCTGCTTGAAGCGTTCTAAAAGTATGGTATTATCAAGCTTATCCGCCCGTAGCTCAGCTGGTAGAGCAGCTCCCTTTTAAGGAGAAGGTCCTCGGTTCGATCCCGAGCGGGCGGACATGGATAAAGTCG
>Ga0075950_118_pt1 | contig 13817 bp, 12 predicted proteins | sample RifGroA2_FD_68014 | JGI IMG/M metagenome (GOLD analysis project Ga0075950, IMG submission 68014) | Parcubacteria (Nomurabacteria) bacterium GW2011_GWA2_43_15 | reverse complement strand
GTATATCATACAAGATAGTTAAAAATTTGGCTCCACTGGATAGAGGATATTAGAACCTGTTTTAAGTTTGTTTAATTAGTATAGTGCGTGTTAAAATTACCTTAATATGAAACAAATAAAAAAGATGCTGTTTGATCATGGTTTTACCTTGATTGAACTTTTGGTTGTTGTGGCAATTATTAGTATTTTGGCTTCAGTTGTTTTGGCATCATTGAACACTGCTCGTGAGAAAGCGCGTGATGTTCAGCGAGTAGCAAATGTAAACCAAATTGCAAATGCTATTGCACTTTATCAGGACGATAGCGGAGGAGTACCACCTGGTGAAGATGGTGTTGAGTATGTAAATGGTAACCCAAATTGGATTCCTGGACTTGCGCCCAAATATATATCTTCTGTTCCGTCAGATCCTATTGATGTTGGAGAACATAAATTTCACTACTCCCGCAAGGGCAATGATTATGAAGTCATTACTTTTCTCGAACAAAATGGAAATGATGCATCTTGTGGCGATGGCGGATCTTCGTGCCAATACTATGAAAAAGCATCTGGTGAGTTTTTAGTTCTCGTTAATCCTGGCGCAAGCGGGTGGCGCTTCGCATCTTCTACTGAAGTTGTTACTCTTCCTCCACCAACGGATGACACCACACCTCCTCCACCGTCAACCCCCCAGACAACACTAATCGCCCCTGCCGGATTTTCGATGTCTTCGAAGCTTCCCGGCACCAATTTATATTCGGGCTATTTATCGTTTTCTTGGACACCACGAAATGATGTCGCAGGATATAGAATATATTTGACGAACACTGCTACAAATGTAACAACTACTCTTAATTTCTCCCCAGCAAACCAAAGCGGTGTAGGTAATTTTGGGTATGATCAGGGAATCCAATATTCTGCCTATATTGTTTCAGTCGACGCCGCCGGAAATATTTCGGCTCCGTCTGCTACACTTTATGCAACAACTTTGAAATTAACTAGCCCAACAAACTTTACTGCTTCAGCTACAAGCCCCACCTCTGTCTCATTGACGTGGACTGCTTCAGAGGGAATTATCTATAAATATATGATCACAAGATATACCGGCAGTGTGGGTAATGCCCAGAAAATTGTAGAAGTTCTTGCTCCAGCGACCTCATATGTTGATACTACCGTTGAACCAGGCACAACGTATATTTATTGGATTAAAGCTATGAGTTTAGAAAATTACGCTGGTTTCAACATCGGTACCTCGGTAACAACACCAACATCTTAATATCTATAAAAGAAAACAAAAAAAGTTTTAACCCTAACAGGGGTCTCAAAAATAACCATTATAAAATATGGCTAAAAATTTGGCTCCGAACTTGGGAAAGTCTACACTGAACTTGTCGAAGTAATATTCGAAGGGCAATACTAAAAAACAAACATGATATAATCTAGGGATGTCGAAAGAATTCAAGAAACTCAAGCAATTAGAGGAACTTATGGTAGATATAATGAAAGTAAACAGGAATCATTATATCCCCCAGACAAACAGACGCGAAAATGTGGTTGAGCATAGTTTCTCTCTTGCCATGTTCTGTTGGAGAATTTTTAATATAATACGACCACCACTAGATATTGAAAAAATATTAAAATATGCCCTGGTGCATGATCTTATTGAAAGGGGTCAGGGACAAGATGTAAATACGTACGCCAAAGAAGAGGAAAGACGGGCAAAAAAAGAAAAAGAGGGCGAGGAATTAAAAAAACTTTCATTGGAGTTTGGGGACTTTTCTGAATTTATCGAAACTTTAAAAAACTACGAAATTAAAAACGACGAGGAAGCACAATTTGTGTGGGGTGTCGACAAGGTACAATCAATTGTTTTGGGATATATAGATGGTTGGCGCCCTTATAGGGAATATGGCGTAAGCTACCAACAATTTTGCGATAAAGGAGAGGAATTTTTAACAAGATCTCCATACCTAAAAGATATATTTGAAGAAGTGTTGGAAGAAGCAAAACAAACCTACTACGACAGACCCAAAAATAAATAGTTTGTTTTTTCTTTAAATTTTGCTAATATAACAAGGGTTCTTTGGAAATTTAATTTATTCCGGGGTAGCTCAGCGGTAGAGCGGCCGCCTGTGAAATAAGTATTGCAGCTTCCTAAGAAAACTTAGGATGAAAAACAAGGTGAATTCGGGGAAGCCCTTCGAGATAAACTCTCAGGGTAATCCCGAGCCAAGCCCTAAAATTTTTAGGGAAGGTGTAGAGACTATCTCTTTATGAGAGTACTCTGACGTGTGTCGGAGGAAGCGCCTTGCTCCTAAATTTGCGATTCGAATTGCAAACATGGAGATGATATAGTCCACACTTCTAGTAATAGGAGATAAAGTGTAAGCGGTTGGTCGTAGGTTCGATCCCTACCCCCGGAGCCAAGTTGGTTGATTAGCAAATTCTAGTATGTGATTGAACGGAGAACGCAAGGAAAACTCTAGCTTTTTTCCATTTGCGGTGCAGTTCTGAAGTAGGTAATTCAAAATTGCTCTTTTTTCTGGGATTTCAGAACTTATAAATAATTCTTTCGCTCTTTTAGCTAGATTCAGCACATTAGAAGCTGTAATGTAGTAATTTTCATCTGCTCTAGTATGGTCTTCAACTTGTATGTTTATTTCATACTGCTTTTCTTTCATCTCTTTCAACTTCTTGTCATAATCTTCCTTAGTAATACTCTGGTCTAGGAGTAGGTCTGTAAGACGGCTAAGGCGTGCCTGAATGGCGTTATATTCGCTTTGTAGCGACTTAATAGCTTCTTTATGGTAAAGGTCTTTATTCTCGTTTGTCTTCCTTAGGGCTTCCACAATTTCGTCTATCTTCTTCTGCGGTATGCTCTCAAATGCGTCTAGGACCTCGTATATAGGCTTTAGAAAGTCCTTTTCCGGCACGTATACTTTCTCATCACAAATGCTCTTTCTAGCGTTAGTGCAAGAGTAGTAGATAAATTTACCCTTAGCGGTTTCGGGACTCATAGCACATCCGCATTTACCGCACCGGACCAGCCCTCTAAAGATATACGGCTTTGAAGCATACTGAAACGGCTTTTTGCCCCAGCCCTTTCTTATGTCTTGGCATCTGTTAAATAGCTCTCTAGTTATAAGCGGTTTATATTTATGATTCCAAGAAATCTTTTTAGTCCTTGAATACGCTATTCCATAGTAGAAAGTGTCATTGAGGATTTTATCTATCATACTTAACGCCAACTTTTTCCCTGCCTTACTTCTAAATCCAATTTTAATCATTTCTTGTCTTATCGTAAGGGTTGAATGATTGCCGGTTGCGTATAGCTCAAACATTTTCTGAATGAAATGTGCTTTGTCTGGATCGGGTATTACATCAATCCTTTTTCCTGCATTATCATAAACATTTATATAACCAATAGGCGGATTACAAGTTATCTCGCCATTTCGTCTTTTGGCTTCAAAACTTCTTTTCACATTATCGCTAAGTTGCAATACATAGCTTTTTGCGACAAACACACCTAAATCCCATCTCTGTATTTCCGAGCTGTTGGAATCTTTATGTATTACGAGATTTTCTCTTATAAAATGTATTTCAAGGTTGCCTGTTTTTCTAAGCTCTTCAAGCATTACAGATTCTTTAAAACTTCTTTGTAGTCTATCTACTGTTTCCACTACTAGGGCAATTGTTTCTTTTGATTTTTTTACTTCTTCTATAATCTTATCAAACTTCTTTCTTTGGTCCTTAGTAGAAGATTCATCAAAAGGATATTCGCTCTGAATTATTAAACTTTTTCTTTGACAATATTCTCTGGCTCGCTGAAGTTGAGCCGGTATAGAATATCCTTCTTGCATTTGATCTTCAGTTGAAACTCTAGCTAATATTATTGCTTTCATAAATTATGTGATTATTTTATTATATTCTTCCATAAACTCCTGATTTTCATTTTGATTAAATAAAGGAAGCCCAATCAAGATATAATCTTTACTTTCTGCCTTTAATACATTTTTTGGGTATTTTTTTGTTATTTCTCTTAAAAAATCATTCTTCCATTTATCTGTATCAAGTAGCATATCTCCCTTAGGTTCAATAAATACCTGATAACAAAGTTTCTGTGTTTCTTTTAAGAAAAGAATAAAGTCAGGTTGAAAACCTTGCCCTGTTTTAAAATCATATATTTTATATTGCTCCTCATTCCTTAGAAGATAAACTTTCTTATATTTATTCTGTAAGTTTTCAATAGTTTCTTTTATAAATTCAATCAACCCTTTTTCTTCCGAAGTTCCATAAAAAGAATCTACTACATACCAATCTTCATATTTAAGCTCATCTTCCAGTCTTTGGCTATGTTCGTCTTTTTTAACATTTTTCTCCTTTATCTCATTGAAGAAGTCTTTGAATTTACCGGCTCTAAATTCAGTTCCCTTATATGGATTAATGTTTGATTTTAATGCAAATAATAATTCGTCAAAAAACTTAAGTAATATAGATAGTTTTTCTTTGTTCGTTATTTCCTCAAATTCTTTATCTTTCGTAATAATTCTTATCTCAAAATTCCCTATAAAATCTTTCCTAAAATCCTCAATGCTTTCAATATTCAATTCTTCTTTAAGTAATTCAAATCTAAATAATGATTTATCGGCTTTAGCTTTTTCGCTCAAAGCTTTATAGAATATGTGTTTGTCAAAAACTTTTATCTTAATTGGAATTGTCTTTGATCCAGATTCACTAATAACTAGTCTTTCTTTGTCAGTATCATCACTATCAAAATCTAGTTCCTGTTCTTTGATCCCTAAATTATGTAAATCATATTTAAATTCAAAGTCTTTTCTCAAGTCTTCTAATGTTGTTTTTTTTCGTTCAGGATTATCAATTTGCTCATTTTTCCAAACCATTATATCCTTATAAAAATCGCTATCTATAAATTCTTTTTTAAGCTTAAATCTTTTAATAATTTTCCCATCATCAATAAAGCCTTTTTTCTTTAACTCTCGCTTTAATTCGTCAATATACCTATGGTCTGAATCACTATGATAATACAATTCCTCTAAAACCCTCATTTCATTTTTAAGGTTTTCATCAAATTTTCTTTTATTCTTTTGCATATCCTTATGAGTAAAAGGGCAGTATCTAACACCTCGTCCGATAAGCTGAATTTCTGAAATAGTTGCACTTCCAGCTTTTCTTTCTCCTTTAGTGTCTTGACCTTCATCTCGTCCTTTGTATAAACGCACAATGTCAAATAGATTTAAAACATCCCAGCCCTCAGTTAGTCTATTTACAGTAAAGATTGCCCTAATGTGATTATTTTTGTTTTCTAGGCTATTAAGTAGTTTTTCTTGATCTTCGTCCGTTTTTTCTGTTTGTGTTTTGTTTGTTTTTGAGTTGGTAATGATACAATTTCGCTCTTCAAAGTTGTCCTTAATAAACTTAATTATTTCTACTTTTTTGATATTTTCTTTTTTAATAAATTCAACAACATCAAGCACTCTAGATTTTCCCTGTTCATATATCTCTTCTTCCTCATTAAACTTGTCTTGAATGTTTTTCAAAAAATCAAAATCATTTGTTTCCAATTTCTTAACCAGTTTCAAAAAATATTCAAAATCCTTTTCTGATTCATTAATTGTTTTACTTCTAAAAAGAATTACCGGTTTAAAGTTAGAGATATTGTTTTTTAGAGCAATTGTGTGTCTATACCAATTAAAAATAAGCACTTGCAATATACGCTCTTTCTTTTCAAGAGTAGAAGAAACAAGATTTATTTCTTTGGTATATCCAGCAGATAAAAATTCTTTCAATCCAAATTTATAAATTGTTTTAGGAGCATATTTATCAACCACTTTCTGATTTTCGGGTATGGTGGCTGTAAATTCTAGAAGGATATTTTTATTACCTTCACTTTTTCCATTTTTATTTAACAAAAGTTCTATTACTGTATGTTCCCATCCTTTCTTTTCAATTTCTTTTTCGCTGGCATTTTCTTTCAATTCAATATTTAATTCTAGGGCTTCCTGTCCATTTTTACTTTTAGTATCGGCGTTTAAGTGATGAGCCTCATCAGCAAGCATTACAATATCTTTCTTAATTAAATCGTCTAGATATACCTGATTTTCTTTTTCAATATGAATATCATTATATAGTTTTTGAATAGTTGTAAATTTAATCTCAATATTGTTAGTATTTTTTGAAAAAGTATTTACTTTCTTTATTTCAATTGTCTTATCATCAACAACAATCTTTTCTTTGAAAAGATATTTATAATGGGTTTTGTCAATAAAGTTATTTTCTGTTTTGTCAACGATATTGTTTTGATTCACAAAGAAAATAAACTTTCTATACCCCTGTTTATAATAATATAAGACAGCTCCAGCCATTAGAAGAGTTTTTCCTGTGCCGGTAGCCATATTAAACATCAAATGAGCAGGATATTTTTTATGATCATTTTCATACATCAAGAGATTCTCAAAAGCCTCTTTTTGCCAGTCAAAAAACTCATATTTTAAGTTATCTAAAATATATTTGGGAATAGCAATAACATTAGGGGCATACTTCTTTATGGCGTCTTTTTGAGTATTAAGCTTTTCGTATAGATTCTCCATAACTATTTATTTTGGTAAAACTCTTTAGTAAGTTTCTGATCCTCTTTGTTAATTCCAAACTGCTTATCTGCTATTTCACTTTCCTGAACATACATTTGATTCAAATCAAGCATTACCAAAAACATTTTCTTTTGGTCATTAAGAGTTAATTTTTTGAAGTTTTCTTCCTTAAGAACCTTCTCTTTAAAATCTTTAACTTTTACATTATAATTAAGGAAGTATTTTTCATAGAAACTATCAAACATTTTTTCTAATGTTTTTAAATCCTTAGCATCATTTATTTCTTCTTTTGCCTGTTCGTTCCATTTTGCAAGCTCAAAATAAATAAAAGAATCATTTATCTTTTCATTTTTTAATATTTTCTGATTCCTTTCAACGCATATTTTTATGTGTTCATCTAGTTGTTCAACCAAAATAAATTTTCTATTTCCACCGTCCTCCTTATTAAGCTCTAGCGTTGCGTGTCCTGTTGTGCCTGAACCAGCGTGAAAATCTAAAATAATGTCATCATCTGAAGTCATTAGTTTTAATGTGTCCATAACAGCATATAAAGATTTTGGATAGCTAAAATCTTTTCTGCCGGTTATCTTTTCTAAAAGGAGTGTTCCGTGAGATGTAGAATTATATCTTGAATCAAGCCAATGCGTAGTAATAATCTGTTGTTCTCTGAATTTTCTATATACAACAATTTTTCCTTTTTCTCTTTGTAAAACAACTTCGCCTTCACCATATCTCTGAATGAATGTATCTGGTGTAGTAATCCAAGTTAGTTCTTTCCCTGAATTAGTAATAGGTAAAACCTCTTCATATCCATTTTTCTTTTCCAAAGAAACGTGTTTCAAATCTTTACTTACAAAGATTGGATACCAGAAATTTGGTTTATCTTTCCGAGCAACACCACCGCCACCTCCTTGAATAACAATATAATTTTTTAAATAGTAATTACCCTTATCATCTTTTAGATTAAATTTTTCTTTCTTTTTTTCATCAATTACCACATTTCTTATGTTAGTTCCTTCCTCTTTTGAATAAACTAGCATAAACTCATTTGATGCTGAAAAGTTCTTGTCCATCCATCTACCCCTAGCTTGATTTACAATAGTTATAATTCCAATTCTGTTTTTTCTACCAAACACTTCATCAGCCAAAGTTCCTAAATAAAATAATTCAATGTGGTCAATGGTAATAGCAATGAAGCCGGTATCGCTAAGTAGTTCTTTTGCAATCTCTAACCTATTTTTCATAAATGTGAGCCAAGTAGAATGCTTGAAAGTGTTGTTGTAGGTAAAAGTTTCCATACTTCCTCCAGTGTTGTATGGTGGATCAATATAAATAAGTTTTATTTTTTCTGCAAATTCTGATTTTAGACTATGTAAGGCAAGTAAATTATTTCCCTTAATAATAAGGTTTTCTTTTATCAATCCGTTTTTATCTCTTTTTATCTCTTTTACCGGTTCGCCGTTTTTAGTGCTGTCTTTTTCGTATCGTTTCCAATTTACTAATGCCTTTCTATCAAATAATCTATCAATTTCATCTTGAGCAAGTATTTGGTTAAAGAAAACTTCTTTTCTTTCAGATTGTTTTTCTTCATAGTTTTTACTCTTATCAGAATATTCAAAATATTTGTCAGTTCCTTCCTCTGTGCTTTGTCCACCTTCTAAAACACAATCTTTAAATGGAAAATCTAGGACTACGTCCGTATTGTTTTTTAACAGGTCTGTATCACTAGAAAGCCCGATTTGATTTGCGTATCGTGTATATGAATTATCTATCTTGTTTTCATCTAGAAAAAATTTGAAGTCATTGACATTAAAAACATATACATCTTTAATCTTTGTAAAGAATTTATCTTTAGTTTCTCTATTTTCAGCCAAAATCGCTATAAGTTTTTTATCAATTTTATCAGCAGAATCCTTGACTTTATTGTAGTTAATTTCCTTTGTTTCAGTATCAAGGAAAGATTCTTCTTGTTTCAGTATTTTTTCTAATGTTTGTTTTAATTTATTCATAACTACTTTGTCTTTACGCTATTAAGAAAACGCTCAAACTCTTTTTTATCAATTCGGTATTCCTTGCCAATTTTATACGCTTTCAATTTTTCCGCCTTGATATACCGGTATATGGTCATAATGTTCACTTTAAGTTTTTTGGCTAAATCCTCTGTCTTATAGAACTCGTCTTTTTTGTTTGTCATATTTCTAATCTCTAATTTCTTTTAATATTTTCTGTTTTTCTTCTTCTAAATTAGTTAATGTTTCTCTGGCAATTTGTTTTGCTTCTTCAGGTGCATTTTTTTTCTCTGCCATCTCTTTCATATACCTAATTAGGCTATTAGTTTTTTCCAGTTTTTCATCTAGTTCCTCTAAGTTTTTCATATATTGATTATATCATACTTTACAATGCTTTACATAGCAAATCTAATAAGGGGATAACTGCTAAGGGGAGTTAATCCTATACGGCTTAAATTCCTCAAGGGCGGTGTCAATCTGCTTTACCCAGCTATGTAATGGCTTTTTATCGGCAAGTTTATTAAGTAATTTAATGCCATCACTTATGTAATACCAATTCCTCTGTGTTATTCTTTTTTCGGAAATATCTCTAAGTTCTCTTATACCGCTTCCGTCTTTACAAAGCACATCAAGCCCAATAAGATATATGGCTTGCTTCGGCTTCATTTTCTCATTGGTCCTAAGCACATCTTTATATTTTTGTTTCGGATTGCTTGAAAGCTCAAACAGGAATAAATTTTCACCTTTGATGATAGTTTCCCAATACCATCTTACAATTTTTTGACATACATCTTTTTTGAAAACATCCCTAAAAATAGGATTTTTCTGAAAGCCCAATTTTTCCATTACGGAGTTCATCTTTGGCTTTTTACTCAACCTTATTTCCATACGCAAAATTTCAAGTTCCGGCTGTTTCTTTTTAATTTCTTGGAATAAGGAAAATTGCTGTGGTGTTTGGTCCTGATCAACCGCTTTCTTTTTGTTTTGATTAAGGTCTGCGATTTTATCGTAATAAACAATTGAATGGCTTATCGCATACATCTGCACCGCCTTGCCGTCATCCTTGAAATTAACCTTAGTCAGTTCAAGCTTTTTAGTGAGATTTATTTTACTCAATTCTTTTATTACGCTATAAGCAGTATAGCCATCGGAAAGTTCTATGTTTTTTGATGGATGGAATCCAGAAATCATTGCATTTTCAAGGTCTTTCTTTTGGACCAATTCTCCCATCTCAAGCAGTCTTCTGTGTAGCGTATCAATAACAAGAGGAAAATCTTTTTCCTCTACTTCGTCAAGATTATTGCAATGTAAAAGCTTGGGAATAGAAAATTCTATGTTTATCATTTTTGGATTCGTAATAGCTCCTCGTATATAGCCGGTCATTTTTATAAAAGACAAACCGTTTTTAGCATCCTCTTTTGGGGTATTTTTTACCCATATCTCATAACCCTTTCCTCTACTATTCAAAGTCCAAACAGGGAAACGCCCTTGAGTATTTTCAAGCTTTTCCATTTTTTCTCTAGGAATTGTTAAAATAACTGTATCAATCATTTTCTTTATTTTGAAATTCATAATTTTGTGGGTTAATCCTTTTATCAACTGCCAAAAGAATAGAAAACAAGCCGAGCAAATTCTGCTCCGATTCAAATTTTTCCTGTTCTTTTGTATTCCGTTCTTCAGCCATAAAAAATCCCGAAGGATGTCTTCAGGATATACTAGGAGCAGTTTAAGTTTACTTAACTTTTATTTATATATTTGGGATTTATCCGAGCTGAATACTTAGTAAGCTCAAAAAGATTATCAACCTCTGGAATTTTGAGTTTTACTTTTTTATTGAATTGATAGATTGCATTTTTTACGGCAGTTTCATCAACATCATTTTCGCCAAGTATTCCGCTTATATTTGATAAAGTCCATTCAGAGTAAGTATTTTTAGAATTTTGAAATATAACCCTTAAAACCTCTCTTTGGACCTGTCCTTGCAACTTTATTTTATATTCAATACCATTTGGGTCAGTCATAGTCATAATTCCTGTCTGAGAAGCAAAACTTAAGTTTAACTTAATTTTTTTATGTGTAGCTTGATCTAATACCTTATCTTCATCAACTGAAAGTTTTAATATCTCTTTACCTAAAAAACTATCAAACTCCTCTTTATTTTTGGTATTATAATCTGTTTCAAGCTTGTATTCCCTTATAATACCTTCATTTTTTAGGCATAATAAAAGCTCTGTAGAATTTATATGTTCTAGGGGAAGTTCTTGCCTATATTCAATTCTAACCGATCGTGGATTTTGTGTATCAAGTTTTCTCTGCAATAACTCCACGAAAATATCCCTTTGTTTTTTATATCTCCAAAAATCTCTTTCAAAATATGGAATTTTATCCCAATCTTCTTTGGGGGATTTGGGTTTTTCTAACTCATCATTTTTATAAGCCGTAAGATATGCTTCAAGATATTTTCTAAGCTCTTTCCTGACTGCAATGGTGAGACTTATAGAATCATAAAGGTCTTTTGAAAAATCACTTTCCTCTACATCAAAATCCTTATTCTTAAATACTTCTTCAATAATGGCAAATGTTTCTTCTAACGATTTTTGTTCTGCTAAGGTTTTATTTAGTGGTTCAAGATTAAGAGATACTGCCAATTTTTTTGCATCTTCAGGCTGTTTTTTATTTACCAAGTTTGAATATTGCTTAAGAAAAGTATCATAGAAAAACCCGTTCCAGTTAATTTTTGAAGATTTTATTGCGATTAAATCGGTCTTATGTAGCTCTAGTAAAAAACCCAACGCTGTATGTATGCCTATTATATGTTTGCCAAAATAACCTCCAGAATATTCTATGTCAGCATATCTAATATTCATTGTTTGCCCTTCGTGTTCTAAAAGATACTCTATACAGGCAAGTTCGTCTTCGTGTAATAGCCTCATATCCTTTACTTTACTTTACAATATAGTAAAATACAAGATATGGTTAAGGACCAGATAATAAAAAAGATAAAGCAATGGTTTTGGATACTCACCGGCATCTGGGTAGCTTTTTGGGTGCTTGATGTATTGGTTTTAGTGCCTTTATATCCCGAAGGAGGAATTGCCTATAATATTAAGGCAATATTTGCTGATGAATTTGATCTGGCTCTTGTTTATCTAATAATAACCGCTCCAGTATATCTTTATTTAGTTTCTGTGCTTATAAAGAAAATCGCAAAGGCAGTTTTAGTGTTTTTAGGGACAAGAAGAAGACCTAGCTTCTAAAATCTTTTTGCCCTTATAGTTTAATGGATAGAATTTCTTGGTTCTAACGAGAAGGTAGAGGTCCGATTCCTCTTAAGGGCACTACTAGCTTCAATCAAGTTTTTATGCTAAATTGGGAGCTAGTTGTTTCCAATTGATAATATTACTGAATTGCAATTCATCCTTAATACTGGTCCAGTTTAGGGTTCTAAACACCACAAACGAACTAAACGATTTTTTAGAAGCCAAAAGGTGGGACGCGCGAAGCGCGTCCCACTGATTTCCCCCCATTTTTCCAAACGAATTCAGAATTTTTGGCGTGCTTGCGCGCACTGTTTTTTCGCCAAGAAGCAGGTTCGAGCCAAAGATTTCTTTGGCAACGACCTTTTTTGCAAAAAGGTCGTTATCCCGTGCGATTCTGTTAAGGTTTTGTGCGACTTTTAACCAATCTAATAGCGGTTCGAGCCAATTATTTTGCTTGTGTGAAAGAGACGTCATTTCTTCTTCGAGCGACTTCTTTTGTAAAATCAATTTTGCTTTTTCAACACGATAAATTTCCTTTTCAATATCTTGGTCAAGGTAAGTATTTAGAAGTCGCTCCAGCTTTTGTGAAATGACAGAGATTTTTGTTTCTTTCTCTTTCACACTAGCACTCACGGATTGGGCGGAGTTTTTAAAATCAGCTCGTGCCATTTTTTCCAGTTCCTCCGCCCAATCTCGTGGCAAAGAAACTTTTTGAATGAGGGATGATAACTGATTGTTTAATTCTTCCCCGCGAATACAAGGTTGAGAACATTTCACCAACTTGTTTTTCTTGGTGCAGTGATAGTAAGTATAGTTATGCACATTTCCATTTTTCTGCTTCTTAACCTTGTATTCGCCAGTTATCATCATCCCGCATTCGGTGCAAGAAATAAGACCACAAAAAGGTTGAGGTTCATTTTTTGATTTCCGTTCAGGTTGTCCGCGAAGTTTCATTACTTCTTGCACCGAATCAAAAAGTTTCTTTGAAATGATTGGCTCGTGCTTACCTTCGTGGAGTTCTCCAGCATAGTTAAATAATCCTGTGTAGAAAGGGTTAGAAAGAATAAAAGTCGTTCGATTTTTGTGGATTTTCTTTCCGGTTCGAGAAGTTATGCCGGACTTCGCCAAAAAGTTTGAAATATCTTCCAGTCGTTGATTTCCTTTCGCATATCGTTCAAAAGCCAAGCGGATAATTTTTGCTTTCTTCTTTTCCACCACAATCGTTTTAGTACGAGAATCATTTATGTAACCGAGTGGCGCTTGGCTTGGGAAAATACCCATGCGTACTTTTTGGCGAAGTCCTCGCTTTGTATTTTCGGAAAGAGAATCCACATAATATTTGCTTTGCACAAATGCCATAGATAAACTAAATTTTCCCTGTGGTGTATTCTCAAACCAATGCGTGGGAAATTTTAGGCTCGCAAGTTTTCCGATGTCGAGAAAATATACAATCTGTCCGCCATCAACCGAATTGCGCGCTAAACGATCGGGATGCCATGAAACGATACCGCTAACCTCTCCACGTTCGATACGTTTCAACATTTGCCCGAAAATAGGTCTGCCAGGAATTTTAGCAGATTGTTTTTCAATAAATTCCTCCACGACTTCCAAATTTTGCTCTCGGGCAAATGAGCGCAATTCGGTGAGTTGAGCGTCAATACTTAACACTTGCTTGTCCTCGACATCTGTACTCTTGCGAGCATACAAAAAGAATTTTTGTGATGACATAGATTTTATGAAGCAGAAATGATTATGCTAGGCGGACAACTCCAACGTTAGTTAAAATTGTTCTAGCATAATCATTTCTGCTAACTAACTAATAATGATTTGTCCGCATAATCATCATAGCACAAAAATTCTTTTTGTATTTATGCAAAGCATTTGAATTTGTATCGCACGGGATTTCGAACCTGCTTCTTGGCGAAAAAACAGTGCGCGCAAGCACGCCAAAAATTCTGAATTCG
>Ga0075950_123_pt1 | contig 15784 bp, 15 predicted proteins | sample RifGroA2_FD_68014 | JGI IMG/M metagenome (GOLD analysis project Ga0075950, IMG submission 68014) | Parcubacteria (Nomurabacteria) bacterium GW2011_GWA2_43_15 | reverse complement strand
GGATTGCCGGCCTGCATAAACAGAGCCGCCAGTATATCTTTGGCGTGGACCACGTTCCCAAAATGCCCGAAGGCCACGGCGCTCTTGATTATTTTATTTGAATCATCTTTTTTGGTAAGAGAGGGCACCATATTGACAAGGTCGGTCCAGGTAGCTGGAGGATAAACGATTCCGTTCGCATCAAGCATGCTCCGGCTATAATACAGCATAAGCGGATCAATGGACATTGGAAAAGCCAAAACGCCTTTTTCGGTCAGAAACACTTCTCCGGCTCCGGCGAAAATATCCTTGAAAGCGGATAGCGGATAGCTGGCGTATGGAATAGTTAGAATTTTATTCGCATAATGAAAAGCCAAATTATCGGGCAAGAAAAACATATCCGGTCCCGTGCCTTCCGCCAGCGCCTCAAGCAGGTCTTGATCAAAGGTTTCAGCAGACTTCTGCTCATATTTAACAACGAAAGTCGGATTGGCGTCGTTAAAATCCTTTAAGGCGGAAGAGATAGCGGCAGAGGGCATAGTCCCCCACAAAACCACGGTACCTGAACTACCGGCTCCGCCGCGCCCGATCGGTATCGCACCGGAAAAGACCAAAACACCCAAGACAGCGGCGACAATGAACACAATTAGAATGATAATTTGAAAATTCCCTTTCATCCCGTTAGAAATTCACTAATAAATAATATTTCTTTGTAAGATAAATTTTTCATATTTCTAACGGAATTTATCGCATATTAGCTCTTGATTAATATCATACCATAATGATGATCGCCCGCGTTAATTTCTCTTTCCACGATAAATCCTTTTTTCTCGAACATTTCGCGGGCTTTGTTTTTGGGAATAACGGCCGTCGCTCCCATAATCGACGACAGAGACCAATCAACCAGAAGCACTCTGCCTTTGGGTTTCAATATTCTCTTGATTTCCAGAATAAAATTTTCTTTATCTTCAACCTGAAAAAGTATGTTCGAAGAGATAACGGCATCCGCAACACTGTCGCCTATTTTTGTCCCGCCGATCTTTTCGACATTTCCCCAGATAACTTCCACATTCCCCAAATGCGCTTCTTTCACTTTACTTTTAATTGTCGCCAAAAAATCTTTCTGCAGTTCAACCGCATAAATTTTCCCTCTTGGCACAAGCGCTCCGGCCGGGATACTGTAAAACCCCGTTCCTGCCCCCAAATCGGCTACGATATCGTTTTCCTTTAAGCCGAACATTTTTAAATTTTTTACCGGATCGGAGAACATTTGTATTATATATTGTAGCACTTTAAGATTTTTACAGTATTTTTACAAACAAGCAAGAGAGGCAATACCGTCGCCCCCGCGCAGACGCATAACCGTCACGCCTTGGGTCTGCCGGCCGAGAGCGGAAATGTCTTTCAGGGCCGTGCGGATCACTTGCCCCTTTTTAGACATCGCTATGAGTTCCTCTTCCTCGCCCGTCAAAACTTTGGCCACTATAAGCTTCCCGGTCTTCGGGGTCACCTTCGCTGTTTTTACGCCGGAGCCGCCGCGCTTCTGGATTTTATACTCTTTCAGTGCGGTTTTTTTGCCAAAACCGTTCCCGCTCATCGTCAGGAAGAATCCCTCTTTTTTACTTGCCCCGTCTTTGGCGGGATTTTTTCTGATTACATCTACCCCGATAACTTCGTCATTTTTTCGGAGTCGAATACCGCTCACCCCACCGGCAGTCCGACCCATTTCACGCACATCTGACTCCTTAAAACGAATGGACTGTCCTTCGGCTGTTGCAATCATGACTTCATCTCCCTTTTCCACGGAAAGCGCGGAAATAAGCTGGTCGTCTTTGTCCAAACGGATAGCGATGATACCGCTTCGGCGGACATCTTTGAAACTTTCCGAAGACATTTTCTTGGCCGTGCCGTGCTTGGTTATCAACATCAACGAAGACGTTGTTTTGGTAAGATCTTTTAGCCCGCCTGCGCTGGCAGGCATCGCCAAAATTGAAGTCACCTTTTCTTCTCCGGAGAGCGCCAAAAAATTCATTATTGATTTCCCGCGGGTCGCTCGGCGGCCTTCCGGAATATCGTACATCCGCATCTGATAGACTTTTCCGAGATTAGTGAAAAAAAGCAGGTTGCTGTGCGTTGAGCCGGACACGAGCATGGTCACAAAATCTTCTTCTTTGGTTTCCAGATCGATTACTCCGACCCCTCCCCGCTTCTGCGCGCGATATTCGGACGGGTCTGTGCACTTCACGTATCCACCGGCCGTGAGTACTAGGATTGTTTCTTTTTCCGGAACCAAGTCCTCATCAGAAATCTCTTTTACCCCGCCTTTCACTATTTTGGTGCGGCGCTCATCCGCGTATTTTTCGCGAATTTCCCGCAACTCCGTGCTGATGGTCTTCAATATCTTTTTAGGGCTGGCCAGAAGGTCTTTCATGTCCGCGATGAATTTTTGTTTCTCCGAGAGCTCATCTTCCACCGCTTTGCGTTCCAAGCCGGCCAGCTTGGCGAGCTTCATTTCCAAAATAGCCATCGCCTGTAAATCTGAAAATTTGAATTCTTTTATCAAATTGACCTTGGCCATTGCCGAGTCTTTAGATCCGCGAATAACCGAAATCACCCGATCAATTTTATCCAGGGCTTTTTTCAAGCCGAGCAAAATATGTTCGCGTTCTTCCGCTTTGCGCAGGTCGTAAGCGGATCGACGCTTCACGACTTCTTTGCGATGTGTAATGAATTCGTTCAATATCGATTTAAGAGATAAGGTCTGCGGCACGCCGTCCACCAGGGCAACCATATTAAAATTGAAATTGGATTCTAGCTGGGTATTTTTGTAAATATAATTTAAAACTTTTTCCGGGTGCGCGGAAGATTTCAGGTCAACGACGACTCTGATGTCTTTAGTCGATTCATCGCGAAGTCCTTTGATGCCTTCGAGTTTCTTTTCTTGGACCAGTTCCGCGATGCTCATTATCAAATTGGCCTTGTTCACCCGGAAAGGAATTGAAGTGATGATAATAGAAAAATTCCCGTCTTTTTGCTCGACTATTTCCGCCTCGCCCCGGCAGACCACCCCGCCCCGGCCGGTAGAATATGCGTGCAACATATCTTTGGAGCCAAAGGCGATTCCGCCGGTCGGAAAATCCGGTCCCTTGATGAATTGCATTAAATCCTCCGTTGTCGCTTCTTCATTTTCAATCAAATGGATGGTGGCATCCAAAACCTCGGCCAAGTTATGCGAAGGAATATTCGTCGCCATGCCGACGGCAATTCCGAGCGTGCCGTTCAAAAGTAAAGCCGGCACGGAAGAAGGAAAAACCACCGGTTCCTTGCGGGTCTGGTCGTAGTTCGGGCGAAAATCAACCGTTTCCTTTTCCAAATCTCGCAGGAGCTCTGAGGAAATTCTGGACATTTTTGCCTCGGTATAACGCATGGCGGCGGCGTTGTCTCCGTCAATGGAACCGAAGTTCCCCTGCCCTAAAACGAGCGGATAGCGATAGGAAAATTCCTGCGCCATACCGACCATCGAATCATAAACCGCCACGTCTCCGTGCGGGTGATATTTTCCGAGCACGTCTCCGACCACCGCGGCTGATTTTCGGAAACGCGCAGACGCGGTCAGCCCCATTTCGTGCATCGCGAACAAAATCCGGCGATGCACCGGCTTCAGTCCGTCGCGGACGTCCGGCAGGGCGCGCGAAGTGATAACCGACATCGCATAAGCCAGATAGGATTCTTTCATTTCTCCCACAATATCAACCGGTAAATCCGCGCGCGCTTCTTTATTCAATTCTGGAACATTTTTAGCCATAAATTATTGCTGCGTTTCCAAAACAGATCCCGACAGATTATTATATCCGCCTATCATATTATCTTTTAACGCGGAAAATGGTTTCAAGTCCTCATTTATCTTCTCCCGCATGTCCGGACTTGCTAAATTTGTTCCCAGCGAATATATCCAGAGCAGGATCAAGACAACTCCGCAAACTATAACAGAAATATGAAGAATACTCCTTCTGATATGCTCGGGTTGCTTTCTGATATGATGAATTACTTTTTTCATAACTTTACGAACTTTTTAACACGACTACCTCCCCCTCTTTATTATCCAAATCCTTCCTCTTGAGCGTAAGTTTATCGACCACTTCGGCTTTTTCTTCTCCCATTTCTTTCAAAAACGCCTTGAGCGACACTTCATCGTAATCCATCGGAATTATCAGTTTCGGCTCAAGGGAAGAAGCGAGTTTGGCGGCCGACTTAGCGTCCAGCATTCCTTTTCCGCTGATCGGGGTAAAAAGAATATCTGGGCTGTTCAGGGCTTCATGTGATTCTTTAGGAAGTTCAGCGTCGCCCAGCGCGCCCAAGAAAGCGATATTGATACTGTCCACGGAAAATAAATAAATGGTATTGATATATTTCTTAGAGGCAATGAGCGCCTCCGACAAAACTCCTTTGATAAAGATTTCCTTAATTTCGTAGTCTCCCGGCCCGCTGATGACGAAAGGCGCCCGCTCGCCGTGCGACAGCTGTTCAACCCCGTTGTAGTCGGGATGATTGGTAGTTACTAGGGCAATATCCGAGCCAAAATGGGCTGAAACACCGGTTTTTGAACTTTTGCTGACAGGATTAAAGGCCAGGACCATTTCCCCCTGCTGTATTTTGAAAAATTGCTTGCCAAAATATGTGATTATCATCCTTTATATTATAGCAAAAAAATTAACAAAATGGTAGCACAAATTAGGTTGCGATAATGCTGTCCTTGGGTATAATGAAGCATATGAGAAATCCTTTTGATGAACGGAAAATCCCTGAGGGGAAAGTTTTAGAAGGAACTGAAAGGTTCAAGGCAGAAAAAAGAAAAGAATCGGAAGATGTAGATATAATGTTTAAGCTGGCCACTGAAATCATAGATCACATATGTGTAATTAATGGCATAAAAATCGATTCAAAAAGTAAGGCTTCTTTAGAGGCCGGAGAGTATTGGAAAGATTGGAGGAACATGGACAAAGATGAACTCATAATTGCCGCACAAGATTATAAAAGTCGATGGCTACAGAGACCAGAATTCTATTATGAATTAGCGAATGTTTTAGTACAAAAAGCCGAGGAAATAAAAAAATCTTTAAAGAAAAAAAAATGAATTGCTTTTCCCTCGCAATTGTGGTAGTGTAAATTTAATATATTAAAAGCAGGATTTGGGGTAACCTCACTGATATCGTTTCAAACGAGGAATGTGAAACCTAAACCTTATATCCGCTTTATGGCGGATTTTGTTTTTCAGCCAAGGGCTGATCAGCCTCGGGCTGAAATTTATAAATCTTATGATAAAAAAGGACGAAATATTGGCAGAAGAAACTTTAAAAGAAAACTTAGTGCTGAATTCCATTGTTGACCGCAGCGCGAACAGGCCGGAAGTTGACTCCTTGGTGGAAGGCCCGGTAATACTAGTAAAAAAATCTTCCGTCTATGTGGACCTGGCGCCTTTCGGCACCGGCATTATTTACGGACGGGAATTCATAAACGCGAAAGATGTCATAAACAAGATAAGCCTAGGCGACATCATCAAGGCGAAAATTGTTGAGGCGGAAAACGAGGATGGTTATATAGAATTGTCGCTCAAAGAAGCCAAGCAGGCCCTGGCCTGGAGTGAAGCGGAAAAAGCCATTAAAGCAAAGACGGTACTTAATCTGGAGGTGAAAGACGCAAACAAGGGAGGGCTCATTTTGGAATGGCAGGGTATCGTCGGGTTTCTGCCGGCTTCTCAGCTCAAGGCCGACCACTACCCGCGCGTCCTTGATTCAGACAAAGACAAAATATTGAAGGAACTGAAAAAGCTTGTCGGAGAGCATATCTCCGTGATGGTTATTTCTACTCTGCCGAAGGAAGACAAGTTGATTTTCTCTGAAAAAGATAACAATCCGGAAGAAAAAAAGGAAATCTTGAGCAAATACAATATCGGTGATGAATTGGAATGCACGGTCGCGGGCATCGTTGATTTCGGCGTTTTCTTGAAACTGGAAGACGGATTGGAAGGACTTGTTCATATCTCCGAACTTGATTGGGGCCTGGTGGAAGATCCGCGCAATATGTTCAAGGTCGGAGACAAGGTAAAAGCCAAGGTGATTGAAATAAAAGACGGCAAAATTTCCCTTTCCATCAAGGCGCTGAAAGAAAATCCTTGGAAAGAATTCGAAGGAAAGCTGAAAAAAGGAGATATTATCAAGGGCGTGGTCATCAAGTACAACCGGCACGGCGCGCTCGTCTCCATCAAAGAAGGCGTCGCCGGACTGGTGCACAATTCTACCTTCCCTTCCGAATCAAAACTCCGCGAGATCTTGGAGCTCGGCAAGAATTACAATTTCCAAATCACTCTCTTTGAGCCGAAAGACCAAAAGATGACATTAGTTTATTTGGAATAGAAATAAAATTATTTTATTTCTATGGTATTAATAATCTGATTAAAATATTTCTCAAGAACAGATTCATTCGTCGTCCATGCATACGTGCGATTATTTTTTCCGATGAGTAGTATAGTAGTTGAACTAGAGGATTCTATCCCCGTAGGACCTTTTTGAGTAAAAGTCAGTAATTTACCCATTAGTCCATTTTTTGAGTAGATTTCTTCTTTCTTGATCACTATTTCCTCTTTCGTTATCGAAGGAAAAAATTTATCTAACTCTGAAATAGGTGAAATTACAAAATCAACTCCTCGATTGTCTGCTACATTTTTAGGTTTGATGGTTAAATACAAATTAAGAGTAGGGAGAGAATTGGGACCGACCATAGTCCACTCTTTTGGATACTTGAAACTAACATTAAAATCTTTATTGCTGTATATTTTCAAATCAGAAGCAGTTGTTGGGTTTGGGATGCAAGGATTGTTTTCTCCTCCGCATTGTTTGTTGTAATTTTTTTGGTAATAAACATAACTGCCAAAACCGACAGCCAAAACGGCGATGATGGCAATAACAATTTCTATCCCGATAAAACCTTTGTTGTCTTTCATAAAATTATTTCCCAATTTAATAAACTTGATAATGACTTAATAACAGTATAAACCCTTTAAGCAAAAAACACCAAAATTTTCATTTGGTGTTTTTTGATCTTAAGTACTTGTGTTATAAGTCAATAAAGGCGTTACTGTCATTTCCGGTTCTCCGATAGCATCCATTACTCCCAAGTTTTTGGCTACTGTTTCAATGGCTTTTTCGTTCGATTCAAAACCAATCTTACAGGAACCCCATCCGAAAGCATTGTTTTCAACTTTTTTACAATCGTTCTTGCCACCGGTGGATTCGCGCACGGCAATCGCCGGCAATAAACGCCAATCAAGATCATTCTTTTCGGCCTCCTCTACCATCTTCATACCCGTGCCTTCAAGCGGCATATCACGTTCTGCAAAATAAGTATCAATGGCTTCCGCCTTGGCTTTTTTTAGTTCTGCATCCAGGTCGACTTTCGGCTCGAGTGCTTGGTTAAGAGCGAACGTGCTGTCAGTCGCAATATTAGGTTTTTCTACTAACACATCCTGTGGAGCTGGAACATTATGAAATCCTGAAAAAGTAAACGACAGGGTCATAACGGGCAAAAATACCAGCGACTCTACAAAACGTATTAGATTGTTATTTTTCATATTTGAGCGGTATGTGCTCCGCCAACGTCTTTACAGCTACTTCGTCTTTAACTAAAAAATCCTTATATCATAAGCTTTACGCCTATACTATAAAGATATACTTACATACTAGCATATTCCGTTTCAAAAGTCAATAGTAAAACACACATTCTTTATTGTGTCAAATTGAACACTTTATCGGCAACTTTATACGCTTCCCCCGCTCCCATCGTCACAAATATGTCCTTCGGACCAAAATTTAAGGCCTTAACAGCTTTTTCCGCCTGTTCAAAGTCAGAAAAGGCCTGGGAATTACCCCCTTCTCGAACTATAGCCTCGGCCAATTTCTCGCTGGATATACTCTCGTCCTTGTCTTCCCGGGCAAAATAGATGGGCAAAAGCAGAATCCTGTCCGCGCCCTTGAAACTTTTAGCAAAATCGTTAAAAAAGGCCTTGGTCCGGCTGTAGAGATGCGGCTGGAACAGGACGGTAATTTTTTTCTTCCCTTGCGGATAGAGCTCCCGCAAGGCCTGTAAACTGGCCATTATTTCCGTAGGATGATGGGCATAATCGTCGTAAATAATCGTTCCTTTTTCTGTCTCGGCCCGTTTTTCCAGCCGCCGCCAAGTACCGGAAAATTCGGCGAGAGATTTTTTGATAGTTTCTTCTGGAATCCCCAGAAAGTCCGCGACTGCGAAAGCGGCGGCGGCGTCCAACCGGTTGTGTTCTCCGGGCACGGAGAGCTTTGGAACTTTTTCCAGATACTTGGAATAATCCAGAATCTTATTCTCGCTCTGCGAGAGAAGCTGGTCAAAGGCCTTTTTTACATCATCAAAATCCTTGTAATAGTCCAGATGATCGGCTTCGATATTGGTGGTGACGACTAGAAACGGACGCAAAGTCAAAAAATGCCGGTTGTATTCGTCCGCTTCGACAACTAAATACTGGCCATTGCCTTTTCGAAAATTGCTGTCGAATTTTTTGATGAAAGAACCGACAATAACCGTCGGATCCAAATTAGCTTCCGTTAAAATATCGGCGACCATTGCCGTGGTTGTGGTTTTGCCATGGGTGCCGGCAATAGCAATCACTTGGTATTAACCAAGCATCGCTATACACATATAAATCTGCCTCAGGTAAACTGTCAAGGATGCCCCTTGACATTATAATTTCTACACCCAGTTCTCGTAAGGGCTCAAGTGTTTTAGAACTTTCTTCATCATTCACTCCGGAAACTTCTATCCCCTTAGAAATCGCCATCTTCGCCAACGCGGAAATTCCAATCCCCCCGATTCCGATAAAAAATATTTTTCTTGCGCTGAGTATTTCCGAAGTGTTGATTTTAGATAAATCGAGATTCATTTTTTCTTTACGTCATTCTTAATCATTCTTATAATTTCCGGGAATTTTGACACTTTAAAATGTCCATTTTTGCTCTTGTAGATAATGATTTTTGCGTTTTTTAATTTTCTCCTATATTTTTCTGCGTGAGACACGGGAACAACGTCATCGTCTTTGGAAAACATAAGGCAAAGATTTTTAGAATTTTTCTCAAGTAAAGATAGATCTGATTTCAGTTTAAACCCGCTAACTAAAACTTCCCCTTTAACAGTGTTATCAAAAGGAGGACAAACTAGATAGGTTGATAATATCTTTTTAGGAAATTTATATTCAGACAAATATTTTGCGAGGAAAATTCCACCCAGCGAACCACCGATTAAAATAACATTGTCTTGTACAAACGGAAAATGCCTTTCAAAATGAATTTTCCAATCATCGTACTTTGCGTTGTCTTGTAGGGGCATTCGAGGCTTTATTATCTCAAATTTATTACCTAATTCTTTTTCTAAATAATCTCCGTTCCATTTTACCTTCTTTTCAATTGAAATTTTCCTAGTTTTCAGAAAATGCAAATAATCTTTATTATTCTTAAAAGTTTCCCCTCCATGAATGTAAAACAATTGTTTTTTCTTTTTCATATTATTATTTTAATCCTTTAATTATTTTCATAAACAAATCATTTCTCTCATATTCATTATTGAACATCCCGAAAGACGCAAAAGCGGGAGAGAAGAGAACAATGTCTCCGCGCAAGGCGAAACCTTGCGCATTTTTCACGGCCTCTTTTAAATTTTCCCCAATTTTATTAGGAATTTTTATTTTATAATTTTTTAATAATTTACTTGTTCCGGTCCCCGGGATGAAAACTGCAGCTTTGCAGTATTTATTTATAACTTTCACAAAATTATCCAAGGGAAGTTTTTTATCCGCTCCTCCGCAGATTAAGATTATTTTTTTACCCCATAGGTCTTGCCTTTGGGGTTGTAATAGTTCAATCCCGGCTGAAGTAGCTTCGGGGGTAGTCGCGTTGTTGTCGTTGTAAATTTTTACTCCCCGGACTGTTTTTACGTACTGCAATCTCCCCTCCAACCCTCTGAAGTTTTTTATCGCTTGTTTTATCTTTGCCTCGGAAATTTTAAATTGCTTTGCAACAGCAACCGCGCAAGCCCTATTTTCTTCCTGAAAATTGCCCGGCTTGACCACTACCAGCTTGCCTGCCCACGCAGGTAAACTTTTTAAATTTTTGGAAATTAATTTTTTCATCCCCGGCCGGATTACCAAAATATCGCCTTTCTCTTGATGCTTAAAAATATTTGCTTTGTCACTGAAATATTTTTTCATATTTCCGCCGTAATAATTCATATGGTCCGGCATAAAAGAAGTAAAAACGGAAATATGGGGGCTTTTTTTTATTTCCCCCATTCCGTGCAGGGCCCATGAATCAAGCTCCGTTACCACAATATCCCCGGGTTTGACTTTTTCAAGCAAGGCAAGGGTCGAAACATTTCTCACGTTTCCTCCCAAAAATACCCGCCGGCCGGCGGATTTCAAAATTTCATAAATCAATGCGGTCGTCATTGATTTTCCTCTCGTTCCCGTAACTCCTACCAGGATTACGCCCGAAGCGTATTTGGCAAAGAGCGATTCGCTCACGAAAATCGGAATTCTGTTTTTCCGAGCTTCGGTCAGATAAAGAGAATCCATCGGCACGTTCCCGGGCTGGATGACCATATCGGTATTTTTGAAATCTTCTATCTTGTGCTTCCCCAGAATAAATTTTATTTTCGGATATTTTTTAAGCTGGCGGAGAGATGGCTTCAACTGTTCGGCCGTCTTCAGATCGGTCACGGTAAGAACCGCCCCATTTTCCGCCAAATAACGGATATCATTCACGGCCCCGCCCAAAAGCCCGAGCCCCATCACGGTGATTTTTTTCCCTTTGAAAAATTTTTTATAGTCAATCATATGCTTTTTTAAATTCTTCCATATCGTTGAAATGATGCCGAACGCTTTTGATCTCCTGATAATCTTCGTGCCCTTTGCCAGCACAGAGAATTATATCCCCTTTTTGCGCCAGTTTTACTCCCTCCAGAATCGCTTCGTGACGGTTGGCGATTGTTTTTACTTTTTTAAGTAATTCAGTCGGCAATCCATCCCTCATCTGTCCGATGATTTTATCCGGGTCTTCGCTTCTTGGATTGTCGGAAGTGAAAATGGCGATATCGGAAAGTTCCGCGCCGATGCGGCCCATCTTGGAACGCTTGAGCGGGTCCCGGTCACCGCCGCAGCCGAAAATGGAAATAATCTTGCCTGCCTTTGGCAGGTTGCCGCTTTCATTCTCGCCAAAGGCGAACAAGTCTTTAACGGCCAGAAGAATTTTTTCCAACGAGTCCGGACTGTGCGCGTAGTCGACAACGACCAGAACTCCGCTTTTGGATGTAAAGTGCTCAAAACGCCCGCGTGGCGGCTTGATATTTTCCAAAATTTCCCTGACTTTCTCCATATCAAAGGAAAGCAGCCGGCAAGCGCTCCAGACTGCCAGCAAATTGTAGGCGTTGAATTTACCAAGCAGTTTGGAATTTATTTTTTCTCCGTTAAAATCAAGCTCCAGCCCGTTAAAATCGAGTTTCTTAATCTCCCCCTGAAACCTGCCCGCCAAAGCCTTGGCGGCGGCGGGATCTTTCTGCCCGCTAAATCCATAAGAAAATTTTTTAGCTTTTATGCCTTCCAGCATCGCCGGTCCGTATTCGTCGTCGGTATTGGAAAGCGCGAAGGCGTTCGCGGGAAGCATTTTGAAAAGTTTCTTTTTGGCTCCGAAATAATTCTCGAAATTTTTATGGTAATCCAGATGGTCGTGCGTCAGGTTGGTGAAAATTCCTCCGGCAAATTTCACGCCAGCCACCCGGCTCTGATCGAGCGCGTGTGAGGAAACTTCCATAAAAACGTATTCGCATTTTTTCTCCGCCATTTCATTGAGGAGCTTGTGCAAGGAAATGGGGTCCGGGGTGGTGTGGGTAACTTCCCTTCTTTCTTCATTTATCATATTTTCCACCGTGCCGATGAGCCCGGCCTTGTAGCCCAAGGCAATCGCCACCCGATAAAGCAGAGTAGCAGTGGTCGTTTTCCCGTTGGTACCGGTGACTCCCACAATTTTTAATTTTGCCGACGGATTGCCGTAAAAATGCATCCCGGCCAGCACCGCGAACGCCCGCCTTTTTAGTTTTAGCCTCGCCCATAGATCTGCGGCCGAGGGATTTTTGATAAAGTTTTTCATTTTTTTACATCCCGTTAGAAATTAAAATTTCTAACGGGACAGGTATTTTTTGTTTTTTAATTTCTCCGGCATTAAATTTTCTCTCGTATACTTTTCATAATCTTTTCCATAACCCAAATCCTTCATCAGCTTCGTCGGGGCGTTCCTAATGCTCATCGGGGTCGGCAAGTTTCCGTATTTTTTCGCGTCTTCCATCGCGAGAAGATAGGCATTGTAGGCGCTCCGGTCTTTTTTCGCCTGCGCTAGATAAACGACTCCATGTGCCAAGTTTTCCCCGCATTCCGGCATCCCGATTGTGTCCACCGCCTGAAATACTGCGTTCGCCACCACCAAAGCTGTCGGTTGAGCAAGCCCGATATCCTCGGAGGCGAAAACAACCATCCGGCGAGCGATGAATTTCGGATCTTCGCCCGCTTCCAGCATTCGCGACATGTAATATAAAGCGGCGTCCGGCTGCGAAGCGCGCATGCTCTTAATGAAAGCGCTGATAGTATTATAATGCTCTTCGCCTTTCTTGTCATAACGCAAAAATTTAGACTGCAGAGCATTTTTTAAATTAGGAACTGTAATTTTTTTATAAAGAGAAATGGTATTTTCCAACAACGCTATCGCCTGCCTGGCGTCTCCCCCGGCCATAGAGATAATCCAATCAGTCGCATCCTTTTTCATTTTATAACCGGTGCGTTTGATTATTTTTTTCATGTCTTCTTCGGTGAGCTCGTTCATGACAAAAACTCGCAATCTGGAAAGAAGGGCGGGAATCACTTCAAAGCTCGGGTTTTCAGTGGTAGATCCGATTAAAGTAAGCCGGCCGGACTCGACATACGGCAGGAGAAAATCTTGCTGGGCTTTGTTAAACCTGTGAATTTCATCCAGAAAAAGAATTCGCGGGCCCAAGAGAGTGCCTTCGGTTTCCAAAATTTTTTTGATGTCGTCTTTCCCCGCCGAAACCGCCGAAAGTTCGTGATAATCGGCGTTCAGTGCTTTGGCGTAGATTTTGGCGAGTGTCGTTTTCCCGACCCCCGGCGGGCCCCAGAAAATAAAGGAAAAAAGGTGCTTTTTCTCGATGGCCACGGCAATCGGCTTGCCGGGGCCCGTCAAATGCTCCTGCCCGACAAATTCCTTCAATTTTTTAGGCCTTATTTTCGAAGCCAGTGGTTCCATCCCAGCATTATAGCCCGCCGGTGGTTTTTAACAAATTATTCTCCAATATATTCAAACCTCGGCATTTTTTTGCCGTCTTTTTCTACCTCTTCAAGAAACATTTTTATTGGACGCACCCAGTAATTAGTTTCTCCGGCATGTTCTCCAGTAAGATGTTTATATACCACAAATTCTTCCAATGTCTCGCTATGCAATCCTGTTCCGATGACTTCCATAACATCTCCCTTAAAATGTTTGTATTTTCCTAATTTTATGCTTTTATGCTCCATGGCATTTTTTGTATTTTTTGCCGGAACCGCATGGACACGGATCGTTCCGGCCGACTTCTTTTCCTGCCCCGTGGGAAGCTTGCTTTCTTTCGGGGTCTTTTTTGCCACTAAGTTCCGACGACTCATTGTGGCTGGTAACCAAAGTTTGCTTCGGTGCAGTCGGTTCCGGCTGAATAACGACATTTTCAGTATTAATATTATTAATAAGTGAAAAAACCTGCTCTTTAAAGACCTCTTCCATCTCCTTGAACATTTTTAGCCCATCTTTTTTATACTCCACAATCGGTTCCCGCTGGCCATAAGCCCGCAAATTGACCGACGAACGCAGATAATCCATCGCTTCCAAATGTTCCATCCACAACGAATCGGTCGTATACAAAGCAATTCTTCTGGCGGTCTCAAAAAAAACTTCATCGCTTAATTTTTTCCTTTTTTCTTCTATTGTTTTTCCCCCATCTTCCTTCCTGAGAGATATAGTATTAAGTAAATTTTCAATTTCGGTTTTGTCCGCCTGTAGCATTTTCTGACGCCTCTCGTAAATTATTTTGCGCTGATGGTTCATCACATCGTCGTATTCCAAAGTGTGCTTGCGAGCGTCGAAATGAAAACCCTCAATCTTAGCTTGCGCGCTTTCTAAAGTTCTGTTGATGAATCGGTTTTCAATCGGCATATCTTCCGGAATACCGAAACGCCCCATCATATTTTTCAGACGCTCCGAGCCGAAAACACGCATCAAATCATCTTCCAGTGACACATAGAACTGCGTCGCGCCCGGATCTCCCTGCCGGCCGGAACGCCCCCGAAGCTGATTGTCGATTCTTCTCGCTTCGTGCCGTTCCGTGCCCAAAACAAAAAGTCCGCCGACCGATTTCACGAATTCATATTCTTCCTTGACGATCGGATTACCTCCGAGCTTGATGTCGATTCCGCGCCCAGCCATGTTGGTGGCGATGGTTACGGCTCCGCGCTTGCCGGCCTGGGCGATAATCTCGCCTTCCTTCTCGTGATTCTTTGCGTTCAAGATTACATGTGGTACACCCTCCTGTTGCAAATACGCGGACAGGAGTTCATTTTTTTCAATTGAAATTGTGCCGATTAGAACCGGCATACCCTTCATGTTCAACTCCTTCACTTTTTTGGCGATGGCCTGAAATTTTCCCTTCTCCGTCTGAAAAATTAAATCGCTGTGGTCTAGGCGGATGACGGGACGATTGGTCGGAATTACTATCACGTCCAGCCCGTAAACTTTCAGAAACTCTTCGGCGGAAGTCGCCGCCGTACCGGTCATACCGGAAAGTTTTTTGTAAAATCGAAAATAATTCTGGAGACGCCCGGTAAAAGGATCAACAATGACAACCTCTCCTTCCTTTACGACGTAATCCTTGTCTCGCTCAAAAATAGCCTGCGCTTTAACGGCTGTTTCCAGGTGATGCACGTATTTGATGCCTTTTTCCGTATAGATATTTTCAACCCCGAGCAGTTGTTCCGCTTTGCTAATACCGGCATCGGTCAAAGATATCGCTTTTAATTTTTCATCTACCTCATAATCCGTGTCGCGTTTCAATTGCCTGGCAATTTGGTAAAACTTAACGTAAAAATCTTCCGAATCTCCGGAGGCAGAGGAAATAATGAGCGGGGTGCGCGCTTCGTCTATCAAAATGGAATCCACCTCGTCGACAATTGCAAAATTGTGTTCTCTTTGCACTAAATCGTTTATGGAAATTGCCAAGTTGTCTCGCAAATAATCGAAACCGAATTCATGATTCGTTCCGTAAGTCACATCCGCCAAGTATGCTTCCTTTCTGGAACAGGGTTTCAAAAAATCGTAAACAATTTTAAATTCTCCGACTTGATCCCTTTCTTTATCTTCCTCTTTATGCTTCGCATCATATAAATAAGAAACATTTTGCGAATTAATAACGCCGACGCTTAATCCCAAAAAATTGTAAACTTGCCCCATCAAGACCGCGCCAATACGAGAAAGATAATCGTTGACCGTGACAATATGCACGCCTTTGCCGGAAAGCGCGTTCAAATACGCCGGAAGGACGGCTACCAAAGTTTTTCCTTCACCGGTTCTCATCTCGGCAATTTTGCCTTGATGAAGCGCCAAACCTCCTATCAACTGAACATCATAGTGCCTCTCTTTCA
>Ga0075950_109_pt1 | contig 15984 bp, 10 predicted proteins | sample RifGroA2_FD_68014 | JGI IMG/M metagenome (GOLD analysis project Ga0075950, IMG submission 68014) | Parcubacteria (Nomurabacteria) bacterium GW2011_GWA2_43_15 | reverse complement strand
TTATCGCAGCAACGCCACGTCCTTCCTCGCCACTTTTAGTCAAGGCATCCACCGTACGCCCTTAAATTTCCTGTTAAGAAATTTGAAAACCACATTTTTAGTTTCCTTTCCAGACCGCTCTGTACTTGGAAACTGTTCTATTTAGAGACACAAAAAAGACCCTCGAAGTATCCCCAATAGCTTTCAATTTTCAATATTCAAACCTTTCTGTGAAATCAAAAAACCGCCTTTCAGGCGGCTTACAGGCAAAAAGAAAGTCTGCTCATAAGCGCCGCCTTTTTAAACTGTTTCTTGTAATATTCATACTGATTAAAGGAGTATATTCCAAATCAAAAAAGATGTCAACTGGGGACATCTTTTTTGAAAACAGGCTTTAAAAACGCTTTAATATGTATTTTTTACCTTTCGTTCGTCTCTTCCCCTAGCCTAGAGATAAGCCGTCCGGCCGCGTCCTTCGCGCCCAAGCCAAAAGCCAGAGCCCCGGCCAAAGCCAACATCGCGATTATTCCGGAGAAAAGAATGCTCATATAGTCGCCGAGTCCCAACTTGCCCAAGGCAATGATGAAAGCAAAAACCCAAACGGCATATTTGGCGACAACGCTAAGCATATGCGCCGATTTCAGGTTCATTGATTTGGCCGTGGCCAAAACCGTCTTGGAAAGACCTTCGGAAACAATCGCGGCGATAATCAAGACAAAAGCGGCAATTATAACCTGAGGCAAAAATCCGAGAACACCTTCCGACAGGAAAGAGGAAACATCGTCTAGACCGACCAGATTAAGGGAAGGAAGAAGGAAAACGATTATGACAAACCACCTTACTACCTGCCCGATAAAATGTCCGGAATTGAGATTCATCCCAGCTTTTCTTAAAAGATTATCCACGCTGACAGACCGAAGCAAGCTGTCAATTTTCAAACTGCTGAATACCTGCTCGATCGCCTTGGCAATCAAGGACCCCAGGAACCAGCCGATTACAAAGAAAACAATCGCCAGCACGAGCCGAGGAGTGAATTGCACGAAACCGAACCACAAACTCTGAAGAGATGTATTAAAAACATCGCCCCACGTCATCCAAATGTTACTCATAAATAATAATAATTAATAATAATACTCAATAAAACACTTTGCTAAGTTTCGACCCTATTAAAGTTATGCTTATATTATATCAATGTTTCAAGCTTTCTTTAAGGCCGATGTGGATAACTTAAGCAAAATAGCTTTACTATATTGTTATCTTATCCCAGAACGCCTGCATCCAGTAGCTCCTGAAAGCCCTATATTCTGTGCCGCTTGATTGCGGCGGTACGAGTGCAATATCCTGCGCGCTATTACCTGTTGCAAATGACGATGCGGTAGAATATGGAATATTTGATGGGATTAGCTTCGGTTGATCTCCTTGAACATCGTAGTAATAGACCATCTGCGAGCCAGGCAGAATATTATTTTGACTGTCTCGTTTTTTATCAACAACAACCGCAAGAAGCTTTCCGTCGCTTGCAATACCATTGCCATAGTTCGTCACTCCGCTCGGAAGAGACTGTGACGCTTTTAGAATAGGATTCTTCGGGTCACTAACATCATAGATGTAGAATGTGTCCTTGGCAGGGAAGGTATAGAGCCGCTTAGCCGCCGGCGCGTACGCGGTGCCTTTTGGATGACCTACCGATTGTTCACCGTACGAGAAAGATAAGAACGAAAACCCGGCGCCATTCTTCTTGCCAAGGTAAACAGGCGACGTTGGAATCGTTACGTCATAAATAAAGAGACCGGGAACATTCGCATTATATTGCCCGTTCCAGACACTTTCACTCCCATAAACATAGAGATATGTTTTCCCGCCATCAGCGATAATATTGTATATCGTCGAGCTTCGGCGTGGGGAAATCTCGGCCACTTTAGTGAGAGTTGGATCAGCTGTGCCGTCGCCGAAGTCGTAGATGGCAAAAGAGGCCTCTTGACCATCATCAGGATTCATATCATACCGACTAATAAGGTACGCGCGGCTACCAACCTTAAAGAGACCCATTGCGTTAATCATGCCGGCCGGGTTGGTTGAGCCACTGTTATCGCCGACGTAAAATGATTTGACGCTTTGCAGTCCGGTAATTTTTCCCGCAGTGCCTTTATTGATTTTAAAAACAGTCCATCCTTCCGTCGAATAGGAAGCCACACCATAAGGAAAATTGTCGAGGAGAGCGACATGGTGAAGCTTATAATCATAATGAAGGTAGCCGTTTCTGCCGGGAGCGAGGTATGCTGCAGCTGCCTTGACCCCATTCGCGTCGTAAACATCAATACCACAGCCGTTAATCATAAAGAGATAGGGCTTTCCGTCGGATTGGTAATTATAGATATCCATGGCGCGCGAGCCACAAACATATGCCTGAGTGTTGAAATTTTCGTAGAATGTGCCTTGTACCGTAACTGTCTTTGTATTCGAAGTTTCTCCCCCAACCGTCGCTGGAAATACCGCCGAAACAATTCCTGAATTGGCGGAATTAGTCGTCGTTGCTCCAGCAACTATGAAGAAGTTGGCAGGTACGATGGTTAAAGTGTAACCCGTTTTAGGCGTAATATTAATTGAAGCCGTGTAAGCCGTACCGGCTGCAAATGTCGCAGCCGTTGGCGACCAAGAAATCGTCGCGGTGTACTGCGGGGTGGCTGATATTGCCAATACTGGAGTCGCGCCCGTAACCGGCACTGTCACTCCGGAAATCGACTGTAGATTAATGGTTATGGGAATTCCCCCACCTCCAACAGCTTCTGTCTCCGGAAATATTGCCGCGACAACTCCGGAGTTGGCGTTGTTGGCAGCCATTATCGCTCCCGAGACCGTGAAGAAATTCGAGGGCACGCCATCTAGGGTATAACCCGATTTCGGTGTGATAGTAATTGTCGCTGCATAAATAGTGCCGGCGGAAAATGTTGACGGATTTCCGTTCCAGGTAATCGTTGCTGTGTATTGGTCTGTCGAGTTAATCGACAATGAGGGGGCCGCACCCGTTACCGGCGCTATTATTCCGGAAATTGTTGACGTAGAAATTGTGACTAAATTATTATTTTCTCCTCCGCCTCCGCCGCCATCACCTCCTCCACCTCCACCTCCACCTCCACTAGACCTACTGACAGTTGAAGAAGAGCAAGATCTGCCGGTTGTTATACTGTATCCAGATGCTGAACTACATCCTGTTGAATAAGTTGCACTAGTATAAGCGCATAACTGGCCAGTTGTTATGCTATATTTTGTCGTGGCCGTGCATCCAGATGGATAAGCTGTACCGGCAGGCACCGAGCACAGTTGGCCAGTCGTTATACTATATGTTGTCGTTGCTGTGCAACCCGGGAGATACGTTGAGGTTGAAGGAGAAGGAGAATAAAGATTTACACCTTGGTCAATTGCGTTAACTACGCTTCTAGTCAACGGTCCCACCTTGCCATCGGGGACTAGATTATTCGCTTTTTGGAATAGAATGACGGCTGATTCGGTTCGGTTGCCGAAATAAGTCGTTTCATTGCCGGGCGATCCGTTACCGGACTGCGCCACGATAAAACCTTTGGAGTTTAAAAATTTTTGTAGTTCCCTGACATCTTGAGAGGTCATGCCGACCTTAAGGCTGTTGTTGAAAACAAAAGCGCTTGCGGCACGCGCCGAAACTGTCAAAAGAAGAAAAAATACGACAAACAAAACCAAAAATTTCTTCATCTATTAAATTATACCAACTTTTAGGCCTTTTTTAAAGCTTGTGTGGATAACCCCCACACTTATTGCAAAGATACTCCAAAGGAGCGTTATTTTATAACTTCTTTGCGATAAGTGTGGGGGAGAACTCTTTTGTCTGCAGAACCACTTCGTGCGGATAGTCCAAAATATCCCGAACCAGCTTGTCGTACATATCCAATCTATAAAGGAATTCCTTGGTGTCAAAAACGGCATAAACTAATTCAATTCCGATTTCCGCCTCAATTTTGCGAATCCCTTTTTCAATTTTCCTTTTCTTTAAGTGATCACCGACAATCAGCAAATCCACCCGGCTGTCGTGATTTTTGATAAACACGCCGGAGATTATAATGAGCTTCACCCGCCCGACTTTTTTAAAGTTATTGAGAATGGCTTCCTTGCTCAAAGTATCCGAACTTAACAGCAAATCTTCAAATTCCCCTCTGTACTTGAATAAAGAATTAAAAGACCAATCCTTGGCGCGCTTTTTGATAAAAGAAACGGAAGCGAGCAACCGAAGTTCCCGGCGGACAATATCTTTACTGACCCGGCTTCTTTTAGCCACGTCCTTGCCGGTAAAACCCTTGCCCCGATTGAGTAAAAAAAGCCGCATAATCTTCACCCGCGCCGAATTACCCAATATTTTGCCTAGAACTTCCATCCCGTTTAGAAACAGGTCGCGGTCCATTCAAAATAGAATAAACTATCCCTGTTATAAATTAACCTATATAATAATGGCTTAAATTACTATCCCATCAAAACTGCGACCGCGGTTTCTAACGGGATCCATCTCTACATAGTAGAACTTTTCAGGGAAAAATCAAGGAAGATTTTTATTGATTCAACACCGCCCTCACCTCCGGTCCCACGATTCCGTCAACTTTCAAGAGACCCTTGTCGGCCTGAAACTTGAGCACGGCCGCTTCGGTAATCGGTCCGAATTTCCCATCAGCAATTCCGATATCATAGCCGGCGCGGGTCAGGTAAAGCTGGAGCTCTATAACTTCGTTCCCCTGCGAACCCACCCTAAGTGTCTGCGTGAAATTAAATCCTTGCGCGCCCAAGACGGAACCAACTTGGTTATCAGTAACAGTCAAATTTGTTTTGAAGGAAACCACGTTCCCGTAAGCCGTGCCTTTGCTGTTCGTGGCATAAGCACGAACGTAGAAGGTCGTGTTGGGGCGCAAGTTTTGCGTGAAGTTGCTGGTAAACGCACCTGTGCCGGTTCCATCATACGTGTGCAAATTATTGATTGTCACCGTCAGCAAGGAATTGTAAGCGACACCTCGGGCTGTTACCGGAGAACCTCCGTCGGAAGTCACATTGCCTCCACTGGTCGCGGAATTCGTGGTGATGTTGGTAACAGCAGTGGTGTAAACGGTGGGGAGAGAAACGGTCGTTGATGCCACGCACGCATGCTCTGCTATGTTTGTTTTTGAACCATCTGGCCATTGGATGTAAATTTTGTCCGTTTCAGCAATAGAACAAGTCCAAGGACCCTTGGTCGCGGCACCGAATGTATCTGTTTTAAGCCAATTGGAAGTTTTTACATAAGTACCTCCATTCTCGCTCTTATACATCGCGCCGTAGGTATTTATCGGTCCGCCAGTCACTGAGAATTTATATGTTTCGCCTGAATTGTTCGTCAAATCGGTAAAAGCTGCCACGGAAGAGGTAGTGGTTCCGGGAACAATAGGGCTCAACAGCCATTTTTTATTATAATCTCCATACATCATTTTTCTGCCCACGTCAAAATTTCCGCTTATGACACTATCGTAGTTTTCTGAAGCATAAGCCCCTGTAGCAAAAGCTGAATCGCCTATAAACGCCCTAACAAATCTCCCAGCCGGGATTGCAGTCGGCGATGTTTGAGCAGTGGTGTCTGAACAGGCAAATGGAGCGCCACTTGTGGTGTGGCAGGTATTAAGATAACCGCTCCCATCGCTCTTTGTTTTTGACTGAATCCAGCTAAAAAGATCCTTCATAGAAGGTTGAACATAATACGAGGGAAGAGACGGCACAGAAGAATTCTGCTTAAGGGAGTAGGCATAAGCGGCATCGTTCATGTGAACAAAAAGAAGGCCGGCATAAACGGGATTTTCTCCTCCGTGGTTATACATTTTTGTGTAAAGAATATCATCCCATGATTTCTGTTCTTTAGTCAGTCCAAGGCCGGGAGCATTGCTTGAAGCAGACATACCAAATACTTTTTGGACATATTGTTCTTCTAGTGAGTCGGAAACCGACACGTCATTTAATTTTGCCGCAGCAATAGCCATAACAAACCCAACGTAGTCCTCCGAGCAGGAATTACCGTTCCCGCCTGTAATGCAATTGTCATATTTCAAGTGCGACTCCATAGTGCCGTCTGCCAGAACCATTTTCATTTTGGTTTTTTGATCTTGGCTCAACTGACTTTTTAATTGCCATCCCTTAACGCCATATAGATAAACAGAGAACTGGGAGAGCCATTGGCGACCCCAGGAATTGCCGTCCCAGTTGGATGAAGCGGACTTTGTCGCAAAATACGCATCCGTTACCGCGTCGAATTGAGAAGGGGTTTGCGCGCAGACAATCACATTTTTTGATTTATTGACTGGATCGCCACCGGCATTCCCCATCAGATTTGCCGAAAGGTCATATTGTAATTGAGCAACCGACTTGGAGGTAACAGCGAAACTGACCTCATTGCTTTTTCCCGAGCCATTTTCGACCGATACCGGATAATTGCCAGCTATCACAAGTTTGCTTAAAGAAGGGCAGGAAACATTTCCCGGGGGATATGGCACGGATGCAATTCCGCTGGGCACATCAAAGTAAATTGCTGTTCCGTTGTTGGATGATTGGAGATTGTTTAGAGTAAGTTCAGGCCCGAAGTGAACAGTGTTACCACTTGCCGTAAAATTACTGCCAGTAATTTGAACCCGATTCCCGATAGAACCGCTGGTTGTTGAAAGCGAGGTAATTTGAGGGGCAGTACCCGTGTAAGTGGAGGTTTGATAAGCGGAAATCGGAACAGTTACAGAGGAAGAATAAGTGCCAGTCAAAACGGCACGCGACAGGGCGCCCAGGACGCCGTCAGCGGTTAATCCATTGTTCACCTGCCAAGCCATTACGGCCGCTTTGGTAGCCGGACCGAACTTTCCGTCAACCATTATTCCAAGCTGGCTCTGCAAACAAGCAACTTCACTGCCGGTTGACCCTAACCGAAGGGTGCTTGTAATCACACAGTCGGAAGTAGCAACCTGCGCTTCAACCGAATTTGTATTAATAAAAAACAAACTAAGAGCAAAAACAAACACAAAGAAAAGCAATGTGTATTTTGTCATAATACACTTATTATAACTCCTTTTTTAAAAATCGCCACAACTTCAGGAGGTGAATAAATCCTGCGCAAGGTTTCGCCTTCCGCACGCCTTCCGCACAAACAATCCTATCCATTCAACACCGCCCTCACTTCCGGCCCGACGATTCCGTCAACTTTCAGCCCTTTGTCGGCCTGAAGCTTCAGCACCGCCGCTTCGGTCAGCGGTCCGAATTTCCCATCAGCAACACCGATATCATAGCCGGCGCGGGTCAAATACAACTGAAGTTCTGTAACTTCGTTCCCCTGCGAACCCACCTTAAGTGTCTGCGTGAAATTGAATCCTTGCGCGCCCAAGACAGAGCCAGTGCAAGAACCATTCAACCAGCTAAGTCCGGGATTGCAAGTAGCCGCCACTGTCGCCGTCGCCACGGTTACTTTAACTTGGGGCGAAATCCGCTCGCCAATCTGGAGGGAAAAGGTTTTCCCGCCGTAAGGCACTACCAGAGACGACTGCGTCCCGGAGTTGTTGGTTTGCGCCGAACTGCCGAGGTAAGTGTAGTCAATCCAGAATCCGTCTTTGCCGGGGTAAGTATTACGAGTGCTTGCGTCCACCGACCAATTGAAGTTAATCGGACAAGTGTTCTGCCCGGCTTGAATATAGCAAGATGCGGAAGAAGGAGTGAGCGTCCCGCCGTTGGAAGTGGTGGAAGGAGTATTGGTACTAGCGCTGGTGCCGGAGTAAGTGGAAGTAGTCGTCGCGGCTGTCGTGAAGAAAACTTCATTGCCGTAAGCCGTGCCTTTGCTGTTGGTGGCGTAAGCGCGGACGTAGAAAGTGGTGCCGGGTCGCAGATTTTGGGTGAAGTTGCTGGTGAATTCGCCCGTTCCCGTTCCGTCCGATGTGTGCAGATTGGAAAGTGTCGGCTTGGTCGCCGAATTGTAAGTAATGCCCCGGGCTGTTACCGGCGCTCCTCCGTCAACAAGCACATATCCTCCGCTGGTGGCGCTGTTGGTAGTGATGTTAGTGACAGCGGTGGTGTAAACGGTGGGGAGGGTGGCGGTGGTGGTTGCTGAAGTAATTGTAAAGGCACTATTGCTCATATCATTTACGGTTTGACCCAAAACATTGGCAACATTTCCAACTAAATATATTTTATAGCTTCCGGGTTGAATAGTAGTTGCACTATTGGCATTGTTTATATCTGACCAAACGGTTTTTGCATCCCAGTAAATAACATTTCCGGAAGATACAGATCCTATGGCACCAAGAGAACCGGCTCCATTACCAGTAGAATTAGCGGGAACCAAGAACGCAAAAACAGTTGAAATTCCATTGCCAGTCCAAGTGATTTTATGATTTTGTCCTTGTGTTAACACCTCTCCCCCATTCGGCGAAAGAACAGTGATGGAAGGGGTGGTTGTCGCCGGGTCCACGGTCAGAGAAAATCTCTTGGTAGTCGATTGGGAATTATAGCTGGCCCCTATGGTAAAAACATAAGTTCCCGCAGTGGTTGGAGTTCCCGAAATGACAGCGACGGTTGAACAAGGAGCCACATAACAAGGAGACGAATTCATAACCAGTCCGGGAGGCCAGGAAGAGCCGAAAACCAATGACCAGTTGTAAGGACCGGCCACAGGAGTTCCTTGGATAGATAAGTTGTAAGCTGTTCCGACTTTCGCGTTCGGTAGTGGAGAAGGAGTGGTGATGGAGAGAGAATCTGGCGAGGTCACATTTAGTTCAACCCCATTACTGTAGACAAAATTCTGGAATACCGCAACTGTATATTTACCGCTTGCATAATTGCTTGGAACCACAAAACTCAAACTGGTAGATGAAATAAAGGTTGGGTTTGGAATTTGTGAACCACTAGGACCATAAAGGGAAACAGCTAGGTAATTGTTATTGGACATATCTGGTTTAATAAAATTTGAACCAGTGATATAAACTGTGTCGCCTGGCTTTACGGAAGTCGGAGAAAGTGAAGTTATTTTCGGAGCAGTCGTGTTTGTTACTGTAAAATTAAGATTATTAGAACTCCCGCCGGCATTCCCAACCTGAACCGCATATACTCCGGGAACAAGCTGCCCACCATATGTATTTATCTTTGGAATTGCAAAACCTATCTTTGTCTGGTTGTAATTTGCCATTTTGCCAGAAACCTGGAAATTGCCCATCGAACTAATGCCATTTACGGTGTTATCATAAGAAGTAAATCCTGTTCCGGTAATTACCACACCAGTACCTACTGGGCCCGAGGCCGGTAAAAGTGAGGTTATTTTCGGCGCTACATTTGTGGTTGTTCCAGAAACAATCTGGAAGTAGCCATCGCTATAGTCGCAAGCTGAAGTAATGGCGTTACATATATGTAAAATATATGTGTCGTTAGGAATAGTGTCATAGCCAGGCCCAGTACCTACTATCCAATAGGAATACAACCCTGTGGCGTCCCCGCCACCAGGATAACTTTCTTTGGCGATACTGTAAAAATTAGCGGCCGACCGTAACGTGATGTTATACTTGCTAGTGCTCTTATTGTACAAAGAATCTTTCCAGGTTATCTTTATAGTTTTTCCCTGCACTAAACTTTCTCCCCCATTCGGCGAAAGAACGGTGACGGAGGGGGTGGTGGTTGCACTTGCAAGTCTAAAATAACTATTGCTAGTATCACATAAAGTGGTTTCCACACTATTCCCAACCAAACAAACCTTCACAATATATACTCCACTATAACCCGGCCCTGTACCAAGATCACTTGAATAATTAGTTCCGTTAATTGAATTGCCAATTAGAACAGAGGTAACAGCAGGACCATTCAAATCACGGAGAACTGTGCCATTCAAATCTAACAATGACAATCTAGTTCCGACAAAATGTTCCGCGCCAGTCACTTTCCATGAGATGTCTAAATTCTTACCGGCTGTTAATACTTCTCCCCCATTCGGCGAAAGGACGGTGACGGAAGGGGTGGTGGTAGAGCTTCCAACATTCACGGTAAATGAAGTTCCGTCATATCCTCCACGACAGTCATTCACAGTAACTTCCACTTTATATGTTCCGGCCTTGGCCCAAGTGTGCGAAGTGGAATAATTCCAATTTTTTTTAGAACCGGTAGTTGGATTTACTGGGCAAGTCGTGGTGGACCCAGGGCCTTCCCCCCAGTATAAACTCCACGACAGATCATCATTGTTGGCATCGGTTGCGCTGAAATTAAAGTTGACTGATTGGCCTGCGCGAATACCATCAAGGATTGCGATTGGCCCGATTTCCGGCGATGCATTTGTTCCGGAAGCAATTTTTATGGTATTACCCCATAAATCCAAACCAGCTACATCTAAGCTTTTATCGTTACTAGCTACTCCAATAATAGCCAATTTAACATCTTGCTCTAGAGCCGCAGAATTTATATCGGCCTTAAAACTAAACTCCATAGAATCTCCTTCTTGTATATCCCAATCAATATCCCCGATAGATCCCCAATAGCACTTCTTTACTGAATTCCAATATGGTAATGAATATGTGCTGCCAACTTTATCACCATCGACAGATACTTCTATATTTTGTAAATCCAGTGGATTTTTTGTCTGGGCACAAACTGTGACTTGATCAACGTTTATATCCGCACCCATGGCCTCAAACCTAGCCACCATCAGAGTCGCGTCTTTGTCACCCGGATTATATAAAGCATAATTTGGAGACCTTGGATCAAGAGATAAGGCCAAAAAAGGAAGAGTTGAATTCCCCACATTCACGCTCAAGCTGGTTTTGGCTTCGGCGCCGGAGGCGTTGCGGACATAGAAAACCGGCTCGTAGATTCCCGCGGTCGCGTAGCTGTGCGTGAAGGTTGCGGTCTGGGTATAAGAAGTACTGGTCGGCGCGGAGGAACTTGCCTGACCGCTGCCGGTTAATTCATCCCCCCATTTTACCGAATACGAAAGATTCCCTCCGCTCGGGTCCGAAGCAGAAACTTTCCAGGTCCCCGTCTGGCCGACATTTAATGCCTGCGGTCCGCTGACACCGGAGATGACGGGGGAGGTGGAAGAAGTATTCCCTGAAACAATTTGGAAATTGTCATCACTATAATCACGAATATATTCGTAACCATCTACTGTCTGCTGGTACAATGATATCTTATACCAACCACTAGTGGGTCCACCAGAATAGGCACTAATTCCTTCAACTTTCCAAGAGGGTAATGTATTTTCACCTGCTACTCCGGCGGAAGCATAAAATATGGGGCGCTCTGTGCCGGAAGGGGCATCAATTCTTAAAAGAGCAATTTTCGCTTGATATCCTACATAAGGAGCAAACCATTTAATGTCCACGTAAGATCCTTCACCTAATTGCTCGCCACCATTTGGATAAATAATATAAGGGTAAGGATCTCCACACGACGTACCCGTAGTTACGCTATACCCTGTATTGGATGTGCAGCCGGGAGGATATGATGTCCCGCAAGGTTCCCCTGTCGTCACACTGTACCCGGAAGTTGAAGTGCATCCGGCTGGAAGAGATGGAACGGCAATCGGAGTGCCATTCAGGATGGCGCGCGAGCGGGTGCCCAATACGCCGTCGGCGGTCAGTCCGACGCTGTTCTGCCAAGCCATCAAGGCCGCTTTGGTGGCAGGACCGAAGTTGCCATCGGCGGTTATGCCCAGCTGGGTCTGCAGGCAGGAAACTTCACTGCCTACCGAGCCGAGCCGAAGAGTGTTATAAATAACGCAATCGGTGCCGGAAGCCGTCTGCGCGCTGATAAAATTAGTTGTAAAAAACAAACCAAAAATAAAAACAAACAAAAACAGTATATACTTTTTCATATCCCAATTATACACCTGCCTGTCAAGCTTGTTAAATAGAGTTATCCACTTTTATTTTAATGCTGATAAAATCCGCGCGCTTCGGCATCCGGAAGCATTATGAGATTTACGCCTTTGGTTTTACAAAGTTCTATAATCTTTTCATCGTTAACCGACCCGCTGGTGGAAAAAATGGTTTTGATTCCCCGATCGATTAATACCTCCGGCGCGTCGGGAAAAGGGAAAAAGCTGTCGCTATAGGCCACGGCGCCATTCAAATCCTTATCTCCTGCTCGCAAAATAGCCAGATTCGCGGCCCCCACTCTGTCTTGTTGTCCGACCCCGTTACCAAGCAGCTGACCATCTTTAACTAAAGTAATTGTATTAGAATTAGAAGTGCACCCTACAGCCCACGCCAAAATAATGTCTTCATCCTTAATTTCCGGCACAAATGTATAATTCGGCTGTTCCAAAAACCCTCCCCGTACATAGCGGAATCTTTTGGCAGTATCAAGCGATGAGAGCCCGATTTTTGCGATAGCGGGATTGGCAAGCAATCGGCATTTGCCTTTTTTGCGGGAAAGTATTTCCACCGCCTCGGCGGAAAAAGACGGCGCGGCCACCATATCCAAAAGCCGTTTATTCTCCCCCGCATATTTATGAATCAGCTCTTCGGCGATTTTTTCATCAACTTCGAAATTGAGCATCACCAGTCCGCCAAAAATCGCCCGCAAATCTCCCAAGAGCATTTTCTCAATGGCCTCTAGAGCTGAGGCCGCATGCTTTTGTGAAGGAGTGGCTGAGCGAAGCGAGGGACCGAGCGACCGAACAAAAGCATCGGCCGATGTGACCCCAGCGCCGCAGGCATTACCATGCTTTGCACCGATAGCGATACATGGTACACCAGCCAGAGGCTGGTCCGCTTTTGGCGGAAAGTTTTTTTCAAAGCCCGCGCCGATATGCGTCATCGTTTGCATCATCCTGTCCAGGTCGCAGATATTATTATAGGAGAGCGGACTGCCGGCCACGAGCTGCCAATTTACTATCGCCAGCGGGTCTTCCCCTCTCCCATGAATTCTATAAAAAGACGCGGGGACTTGGTAACCATTTTCGCCATAAGCGCAATCCAAAATCTTTTTTCCAAAAATGCTTCGGTATTTTCCCTCACTATGATAATCCGCAGATACAGCGCAATATCTAGAAATCGTTGCTTCCGCCTTGACCGCTAAATCATTAATAAATTTTTCCCGATCGGGCTCGCCGTTTTTCAGCCAGTCAATCACCATTTGCCTGTCTTTCGAATCGCAAACGACGATACGCCTCCCTTTGGCTCCGGAGCGAATCATCGTCGGACCTCCGATATCCGTTTTTTCGATGACTGAATCGCGTGTCGCGCCCCGGTTTTTGATTTCCTCTTCGAGCGGATACAAATCGCAGCAAACCATATCTATCCACGGAATTGCGTATTTTTCCAATTCGGCCAAGTGTTCAGGCGTGTTCAACGCCAAAAGCCCGCCGTGAATTTTCGGGTGCAGAGTAACCACTCTATGAGAAAGAATCGGCGACATTCCGGTAATATCGGCAACATCAACGACGAGAATTCCCGCTTCAGATAAATGTTTTGCCGTACCGCCGGAGGAAATTATTTTCCAGCCCAATTCCACAAGCTCTTTGGCAAAATCTGCGATACCTTCTTTATTATAAACAGATATAAGGGCAATTTTTTGCTTCATAAAACATAAAAGCCGAAAAGTTGAGCTATTTTATTTAAGCTCAATTTTCCCTCCCGCTTCTTCCACCTTTTTCTTCAAGTCCTCCGCTTCAGCTTTTTTCATCCCATCTTTCAATGTAGACGGAGCGGCATCAACCAGATCCTTGGCATCCTTGAGTCCGAGACCCAGCGCTTCTTTGACGATTTTCATGACCGCGATTTTCTGTTCGCCGGCGGACGAGAGCACGACCGTAAATTCGCTCTTTTCTTCCACTGCCTCGGCCGGGGCTCCGCCATTGCCGCCTCCTACCGCGACCGCGGCGGCGGATACTCCGAATTTCTCTTCAATAGCTTTCACGACTTCATTCAATTCAAGAGCAGTCGCCTTATCCAACCATTCCAATAATGTATCTTTGTTCATAATTTTGTACGCTATTTTATTAATAATTAAACTTTCTTTTTCGCCACTTCATTAACCGCAATTGCCAGCCGCTGCATCGGCGACTTAAGCAAGAATGCCAGCTTGGACAAGAGAATTTCTCTGCTTGGAATTCTCGCAATCTCTTCCATGAACGTTCCGCCGACGAATTTTCCTTCGAAAATTCCTCCTAGGATGTTTAGAAGTCCAGCGTGCGTTTTTTGAAAGTTGTAAATTTCGCGAGCCCCCGCTGTCGCATCTTTCGAAAACGCAACGGCAATTTCCCCAGGAAGTTCCGGAATTTCTCCTTCCGCCTTGCCTTCAAGCGCGCGCCGGAGAAGCGTTTTCCTGCCGACTTTATAACCCACCCCTTGATCCCGAAGACTCCGGCGGAGCTTTGTTTCGTCGTTTACTTTAAGACCGTGGAAATTGACAAAAACTAAAGACGAGGAATCCTTGATCGCCTTTTCTAATCCCTTGATTATTTCTTCTTTTTTTGATTTTAATAGTGCCATAATATTTTATTTTTCAACAAAAAAACGGCCAACCGCCGAATCGACCCACTGAGCAGGACTTACGTTTTCGCCTGCCGTCTTTGCGGTAGTTTCAATATAGCATATTGTTGGACAAAAGCAAGTGCCTATTGTCCTAAACTATTCACTAAAAAGACCCCCAACAGGCCTAAAAGTATCATAATCAAGAAAATCGTCAGAGTTTTCAAAAGGTGTTTGGAAAGCATGGGTTAAGTATAGCACCCGGCGATAAATTCCGGCAGTATAATTTTTTTAAATTTAACTGTAGCCGTATTCGATTAGAAGGAGGACTATGAGAAGAGTAATGAGTATGGCTAGCGCCACGTGCGTCCAGTCGAGTGTGTAACCGTGCTTGCCTAAAAATATTTTCAGCTTCTTATAGCCCTCAATCATTATGAGAAAGGGCAGAATAGCTATCGTGAACCAGATTTTGAAAAGTATTTCAAACATCCCATTCAAAATTTAAAAAAATTATAAATTGCGACTTTTTCCTGTCCGTTGAATTTTGAACGGGACAAGTCCCTTTAAGTATACAGCAAAACCCCGTCGCTCGGAAGCGACGGGGCTGCTTACTAGAACCTATATTCTAGAAAATAACATCTACTGTGTGTTAGCTTTAGCTCGGCTCATTGGTCCAAGCAGTCCGTCAGCCACGAGGCCATTGGCTGCCTGCCAAACTCTGGCCGCTGCCATGGAAAGCTTGCCGCACCAACCGTCAACTATCAGAAGCGGGTTCGCTCCATGGGCGTTGAGGAATGTCTGCCAGGCCTTGCACGCCTCGCCTTTAGTACCTTGTTTTACTAAACCAAGTCCAAAAGCATAAGCATTGCCAGGAGGAGTTCCTCCTTGTCCTGGAGCATTTAGCGCCGGAGAGGCCGGAACAGCCGGTGTGGCTGCGTTACAATTTCTGCCGGTTGAAGGGCTGAAATTGTATCCGGGTAAACAGTCGGCCGGAGGGGTAGTCGCAGGTACAGCCGGAGTTGCGGCATCGTCGTTCTTTTTTGAACCTCCGCCGCCGCCACTACTTCCTCCACCAGCCGTGACGCCACATTGCGTGCTCTTAGGAGTAATGGTAATAGTTTCTCCTGCTGATCCACCGACTATAGTAGCATCGCCTATTGTTCCGGAACATGTATTAGTAACTACAGAAGTAGTTTGCCCGGAAACTACTAATTCTCTGTCAGCAGACGTGACATTAAAAGAATCTGCTTCGGCCAGAACAACTTGTATGGTTCCCGCTTCCACTACCAAGCTAGTCGCCGTAGAACCAGAAACAATTGTCAAGTCAACGTCCAGGCCGGTAAGATCAATCGTTTGGTCAGCGCTCCAAGTAAGTGCCGAGGCGTTTGCGGAACCAGCAAAACCGAATCCGACAAATAAAGCCAGAGCAACAACTAATAAACTAATTTTTAATTTTGTCATTCTATTTTTTGTGAATTATTTTAACTACAGAACCGACCGGTTATGAATAATTTTCTGTAGATTTTTAATTAAGAATTAGTTA
>Ga0075950_117_pt1 | contig 18369 bp, 12 predicted proteins | sample RifGroA2_FD_68014 | JGI IMG/M metagenome (GOLD analysis project Ga0075950, IMG submission 68014) | Parcubacteria (Nomurabacteria) bacterium GW2011_GWA2_43_15 | reverse complement strand
CAATTAAGGGAGATTTCCAAAAAAATCGCGAAAGAGCTTTCCATTACTGGGCCGTTCAACATCCAGTTTTTAGTGAAGGACAACCGCCCGTTCGTGATTGAAGTCAACCTGCGTGCCAGCCGCACTTTTCCTTTTTTGTCCAAAGCGATGGACGCCAATTTTCCGGAAATAGCCGTGGATAGTTTTTTCGGCAAAGCCCGACCGCATAATTTTAGGTACCCCAAAAACGTTATCGTAAAATCTCCGCAATTTTCCTTCTCCCGACTGCTCGGCGCTGATCCGGTGCTCCGGGTGGAAATGTCCTCGACCGGCGAGGCCGCTTGTTTCGGCCGGGATTACGACGAGGCGCTTTTAAAGTCGATTTTGAGCACCAATAAATTTGATTTTAAAAATAGAAATGTCTTGCTTTCTTTGGGCGGGGAGCTGAATAAAGCCAAGTTTTTGGAGGCCGCTAATATATTGCTTTCGCTGGGTTATACGATTTTCGCGACGGACACCACCGCACAGTTCCTGGAAAAGCAAAACGTGAAATGTACGGTGGTGCGCAAGGCATACCAAGAGTCGCCGAACGCGCTCGATATAATCCTCGGCAAAAAAGTATCTTTTGTGGTAAATTTAAGCAAAGTTGAAACAGCGGTCCAAAACAAGAATGAAGAAGCGGGGCGCATCGTGACCGATGGCTTCCGCATACGCCGGGCGGCCGTTGACTGCCAGATTCCGCTCTTTACCGATCTGCATTTGGCGCGCGCCTTCATAAAATCTCTGGCCCGTTATCCGGTGGGAAACCTGGAAATCAAATCATACCGCGAGTATTTGGAAAATATTTAAATAATTAGAAAATTTATGCCCAATATAATTTCCGCCGATCAATTTAAAAAAGAGGAAGTCGAAAAAATCCTGTCCCGATCGGCCCAGATGGAAGAAGAGTGCCGGAAAGGCAAAATCGAAGAGGTCCTGCGAGGCAAGATTGTCGCCTGTGTTTTTTTTGAGCCGTCCACCAGAACCCGCCTGTCTTTTGAAACAGCTGCGCTCAAGCTGGGAGCGAAAGTGATTTCTGCGGAGAACGCCATGGAAAATTCCTCCACTTTCAAGGGGGAAACCATCGAAGATACCGCCAAAATGCTCTGCTCTTATGCCGATGTCGTCGTTATCCGCCATCCGGTCGCGGGAGCGCTCGAGAGAGCGGCGAAAGTTGCCGAGAAGCCGCTCGTCAATGCCGGCGACGGCGCCAACCAGCATCCGACGCAGGGGTTTTTGGATTTATACACGATAAAAAAAGAGCATGGACGACTCACGAACCTAAATATCGGCTTCGGAGGAGATTTGAAAAACAGCCGGACGCTCCGGTCGCTTCTGCCACTGCTCCGATTGTACGAAGGCAATAAATTTTATTTTCTTTCGCCGAAAGAATTGGAACTGCCTAGAGAATTTGTAAAAGAATTGAAAGACCACGGTGTCCAATTCGAAGAATTGCGAAGTTTAGAAGAAGCCTTGCCCTCGTTGGACGTGCTTTATATGACTCGGGTGCAAAAAGAACGTTTTGCCGACGAGAAGGATTATGAAAAGGTGAAAGATTTGTTTATTTTTAAAAAAGAGCATTTAAAAAAATTGAAATCAGGCGCGATCATCATGCATCCGCTTCCGAAAATAAATGAAATCGAGCTGGAAGTTGACCAGGATCCCCGCGCCGCTTATTTCCGCCAAGCCCAAAACGGCCTCTATGTCCGCATGGCCCTTTTGTGTTACGTCTTAAATTTATAGTTCTTATTGGCTCTCCAAAAACTGGAAGATTTTTTCGTTGGTCAGGACGTTTTCAGCGTGCGCTCGGGCGCGGTCAGGGTCGGCTTCTTTGTAGTGTTCCAAGATGGCGGCGACTTCTCTGGCTACTTGGTCGGAGTCGGCGACGATTTTTTCCGTTTTGGCGATTTCGTTTAGGATTAAAGAGAGCTTCGCCTTTTTCTCCGCATCGGTTCTGAATTCTTTTCTCAAATCTTCTTTTGTTTTGTTCAGATGTTTTAGATAATCCTCGAATTTGAGCCCCATTTGGGTAATGTCGGAGTCCATTTTATACAAAATTTTATCCAATTCAACTTCAACTAGAATTTCTGGCAAATCCATCTCGCTTTTGCCGATTATCTCCTCGATTATTTTCAGCCGAGTTTTCTCTTTCTGTAAGTTTTGTTTTTCCAGCTTTATATTTTCCCTCAATTTTTCTTTGAAGTCCGCCACATCCTTGAAAGGCCCTAGCGTTTGCACAAACACATCATTGAATTCCGGCAGTTCGGGCTCCGGATGTGTTTCTCCCTCCTTGTGTTCATGCTCTGCCATATGCACTTTCGGCGCGCGGGATTTACGGATATCTAAAATCGTATCCTTCAATTCTTTTTCAGTCACTTCAAAATTTTTCTCCGCATCGGTGACGCCGGCGATAACTTTTTGAGCGATTTTTTTGTAGTCGGGAAGCTTTATCGCCGGCAGGACAGCTGTTTTTATCTTGAATCCCAGAGGATTTTTGCGTGCTAGTTTGGTAATGGAAATCTCCGGCCGGCTGATGGCGTCTATTTTTTCATCTTCTAAAATTTTCGGATAATGCTCGCCGAGCGCGAGTTGCGCCATCTCTTCCAAGATCTGGACTTCCGGTATTTTGGAAAGCAGAACGTTCTCCGGCACTTTGCCTTTTCGGAAACCGGGAAGCTCCAAATTCTCGCCGATTTTCCAGAGCGCTTTGGTGAAATAGGATTCAAACAATTCAACTTCCAACTCACCCTCGATTTCTACCTCGCTTTTCGGGAGTTTTTTGACTGATACGCGCATGCTTTTAATCCACGAAGTTTACGTCAACATCAACATTGGTGTCAGCCGCGTCAAGATCCTGCTCCAAGGCGTTCAGAGCATCCGCGTCCGCTGGCGTTACGTTTTCCGATTGAACATCGCCGTCCTTGGGCGCGTTAATTTTTGATTGCCAGATATATATTCCGCCAATAATGAGAATGACGAGAATAATTATCAGTCCGACCAACGCTCCATTTGATTTTTTTTCCGGTTCCATATTTTTAAAATAAGTCGTTCAGACTCTGAGAGTCTTCAGACTCGAATGAGTTAATTAATAATCTATTCATTGTCTTCGTTCTCTTCCTCTGCGTCATCGTTTTCTTCATCATTAGCGGCTTCTATTTTTGCTCTGACCGCTTCCTTCAGAGATTTCACGGCATCCCGGAGCGCTCTATGGGTTTCCACAATCAGGGTTTGTATTTCCTGGGCTAGAGTCCGGAGCTGCGTCTTTTTTTCCAAAGTCAGCTGGTCAAGCGAAGCGGAAAGCAGGGAATTGATTTCCGCAATCTTGTCTTTGGCGCTGTCCAGCTTCTCCTCGGCGGTTTCTAGGAATGCTTCCGCTCCCGCCGTATCTACTCCTTTTTCCTTCAGCTCTTCCAGTTTTGAATCAATCTTGTCTTGCAAGGCATCCATTCGCTCCACCGCCTTATCGAATCTCTCCAGCGCTTTTTCTCGGCCGACCACTCGGAGTTCCTGAATTTTCGCTTTTGCCTCATCTCTTTCTTCTTTTATTTTTTCCCGCAAGGCCTCCATCTTTTGCTTTGCTTCTTCCCGCGCGGATTCTATGCGGAGCTTCATCTCAGAGCGTATCGCCTCGCGCTCCTCTTTCATTTCCTCTCTCCACTGCGCCTTGGTGTCGTCGCCATTATCTTCATCTTCATCCTCGGCGCGCGCTATCTGCGCTCCCATGTTAAATACCATGGCTAAAACAACCAACAAACTTAAATATTTTTTCATATATTTTTAGTAGTGCGTTTAGGTTAATAATTTTGACCTAGGAATGCATTATATCAAAAAAGCCACCAAAAGTAACGCCACTATATTCAGGATTTTTATCATTGGATTAATAGCCGGGCCGGCGGTGTCTTTATAGGGGTCGCCGACGGTGTCCCCGGTGACCGCTGCCTTGTGGGCATCACTGCCTTTGCCGCCATGGTTGCCCTGCTCGATGTATTTCTTGGCGTTGTCCCAAGCGCCTCCGCCGGAGGTCATGGAAATGGCCACGAAAAGTCCGGTGATAATGGAGCCGACAAGGAGCCCTCCCAAAACTATCAGGCCCTTGTCTTTGCCAAAAATCAAAATTACCAAAATCGGTGAAAGTACCGGTATCAAAGCTGGCAAGATCATCTGTTTTATAGCCGCGCCGGTAATAATCGAGACAGCCTTGGCATAGTCCGGCTTGGCGGTTCCTTCCATGATGCCTTTTATCTCCCGGAACTGCCGGCGAATTTCTTCCACTACCTTTCCGGCGGTTTTTCCGACAGCTTCCATGCAAAGCGCGCCGAAGTAATAAGGAAGAAGACCCCCGAGGAACAGACCGACGATAACATATGGATTGCTCAAATCAAAAATTATGCTTTTGCCGGCTTTCGCGATTTCCTCCGTGTACGAAGCGAAGAGGACAAGCGCGGCCAAACCCGCCGAGCCGATAGCGTAGCCCTTAGTGACGGCTTTAGTGGTATTGCCCACGGCGTCAAGCGGGTCAGTCACGTCGCGGACCTCTTTAGGGAGTTCCGCCATTTCCGCGATGCCTCCGGCGTTATCCGTAATCGGGCCGTAGGCATCGATGGCCACGATAATCCCTGTCATCGAAAGCATAGACATAGCTGCCACCGCGATTCCGTAAAGCCCTCCATAATGGTAGCTCACCAAGATTCCCAAGACGATTGTGATTAAAGGCCAAGCGGTGGATTTCATAGATATGGCCAGACCTTGAATGACATTTGTGCCATGGCCGGAAACCGATGCTAAGGCTATCGATTTTACGGGCGAGTATTTTGTGGAAGTGAAATATTCGGTGATAATCACAATAAGACCCGTGACTATAATACCCACCAGCATAGGATAGAAAATTCCGCTTGTGCTGAGTGCGATACCCTCATCCATTCCTTCGTTCATAGTCTCAGCCGCCCATTTTGCTAGCGGAAAAAATCCAATAAGAGCCAGAACGCCCGAAACTGCCAGAGCCTTGTACAGAGCTCCCATAATGGAACCGTTTTTCCCAAGACGTGCAAAGAAGGTTCCGATAATCGACGCGAAAATTGAAACCCCTCCAATCATAAGAGGCAACACGAGTGCGGTATATGATCCAGGAAAAGTTAACTCTCCTAATATCATTGCCGCTATGGTGGTAACCGCATAAGTTTCAAAAAGGTCCGCGGCCATACCGGCACAGTCGCCGACATTGTCGCCGACATTGTCAGCGATGACTCCGGGGTTCCGCGGGTCGTCTTCCGGTATTCCAGCTTCCAGTTTGCCGACCAGATCCGCGCCGACATCCGCCGCTTTCGTGAAAATTCCTCCGCCCAATCGGGCAAAAACGGAAATGAGAGAAGCGCCGAAACCGAGCCCGACCAAGGCGGTAACATCTTTAGTGATTGCGTAGAACAGTGTTACGCCTAAAAGCGCCAGACCGACCACCAAAAGTCCGGTGACGGTTCCGCCCCGGAAGGCGAGGGCGAGAGCGTTATTTATTCCGCTCTTGGCGGCTTCCGTCGTCCGGACATTCGCCCGGACCGATACATTCATTCCTATGTATCCCGCCAGCGCGGAGAACACGGCTCCGACTAAAAACCCAAAAGCCATGACCCAGCCCAGTTTTGGCGTAAGCCCGATAACCAAGAAAAGCACTACGGCAATTGCCCCGATTGTTCTATATTGCTTGTTCAAATAGGCCTGAGCTCCTTCTTGAATCGCTTTGGCGATTTCCTGCATACGCTCGCTGCCGGCACTTTTTTTCAGTATAGATTTGGCCAAAAACAGGCCATAAACGATAGCCACAGCCGAACTTACAATCGCAAACAATAAAAATTCACTCATGATATTTTTATTATTACTAATAATTTATTTCTCTTCTTTCCTGACGCTCTGATCTTCATCAGAGGTCGGAATCCCGACCTCTTCGGGTGTCGGAGCTTTTTCGTCGCCCTTTATATCTATTCTCCAGCCGGTCAGCTTGGCCGCCAGGCGCACGTTTTGTCCTCCTTTGCCGATTGCCAGCGACAATTGGTCGTTAGCCACTTCCACCGTCGCTTTGCGCTCTTTTTCATCCACTTCAATGGAAATGACTTTGGCCGGAGAAAGCGCGTTCGAAACGAACTGCTTCGGGTCCGCGGACCAGGGAATTATATCAATTTTTTCTCCGGAAAGCTCCGTGGTAATCGTATTTACCCGGGTGCCTTTCTGTCCGACGCAGGATCCGACGGCGTCGATGTGTTCGTCGTTCGAGTGAACGGAAATTTTTGAGCGCGCGCCGGCTTCGCGCGCGACCGATTTGATTTCCACCACGCCGTTTTCTATTTCCGGCGCTTCTTGGGCGAAAAGTTTTTCTATGAATTTCGGATGGGTTCGGGAAAGGCGCAGATTGATGCCCCGGGGCGTGTCTTCCACACTGTAAAGATAGGCCCGCACTCTTCGGCCCCGCTCCCAAAATTCTCCCGGAATTTGCTCTTCGGCCGGCAGGATTCCCGTGGCGCGGTTGAAATCGACGTAGACATTGCCTCGCTCCACCTTCTGCACGATGCCGGAAATTATCTCTCCTTCCTTTCCGCCGTATTCGTCGATGATGGAAGTGCGTTCCGCTTCGCGGATTTTCTGGATAATGACCTGCTTGGCCGTCTGCGCGGCAATGCGCCCGTAATCGTCTTTCGCTTCCAGCGGGAAAATAATTTCATCGTTCAACTCCACCCCTTTTTTTATTTTTTTCGCGTCTTCCAAAAGCAGATGGTGTTCCGGATTGAAATGCACACGCTCGTCGTCCGCATTCTTTAGGGAATACTCACCTCCTCCAACCTCTCCCGAAGGGTGAGGCTTGAATTCTTCCCTCTCCTTTGGGGAGGGTGAGGGAGGGGTGTCTAGTATCGCGATACTTTCATCCACCACAATTTTCACTTGAAAAAAATCCGTCTGGCCGGTTTCCAAATCGAACTTGGCGCGGATAATCTGTCCCTTTTTGCCGTAGTCCTTCTTGTAAGCCGCGGCCATGGCTTGCTCGATGGCCTCCAGTATTTTTTCCTTCGGGATTTTTCTTTCCTCTTCAAGCTGTTCCAAAGCCGATTTGAATGTTTTTAGGTCCAACATATTTATCTTTGTTAATTTTGGTAAAAAATAAAGCCCTGTTTCGACAGGACTCGTATGGTGGGAGCATAACATAAGGCATATTTGAAAGCAAATTGACAAATACGCATAAATGGTATATTATAAAATCATAATGAGGCATAAGTTTTTTAAAGTTTTTGCCTTTATGCTTTTTGTCTTGACGACGGGCGCGTTTTTCGGGCTTGCTTCCGCTGAAGATCAGACATACACTACATTCTCCCAAATTCGCTCTATTCTGCGCCCCGCGACTCCGGAAGCGGAAATAATTTCCGGCAGCAATGATGATCAAACATCCGCTCTTTCGCCTCGCATCCGCACTGTTGTGCGTTCCAGTGCTCCAAGGGCAAAAATAATTTCTGATAATAAAGACACCAATAATCTGGCCACCGATGTTTTGCTGTCTTACAGCTCTGCCGAGCCAAACAATCTCTACTGGGATTCAACTTTTAAAGAAGTAAGCGCCATAAATTTCAACCCTTCGGTTTTACCCTCCGGCAATGGTCATAAATCATTTAAAAAAATGGCCACTTCCGGAACGACTTTTCAAATAGACGGAGCTGATTATAAAATAGTTCAAGAAAAATTTGAGGAACGAGGTTTGGATAATTACTCCTGGTTCGGCTATGTGGAAGATTCTCAATTCCTTTCTCATTTTGCCGTTTATAACGGCGCGGTGGCCGGGGAAATCTGGCTGCCGAATGGAGGGCATCGTTCCGTTCTGACTCGAGGCGGACAGCAGTTTCTGGTTAAGTGGGACGAGGAAGAAATCAGCCGAGGTTTGGCTGACGACCAAATACCCGATTTTTCCTTCGGTCTTGGCGACACTGGCGCGCCTGGCGGAACGACACATGAGATTCGCCGCCGCCTCTCATCCCTCTCTTGCCCGAAAGGGCAGGAACTGGTATGGGAGAAACCTCTCTTGTACATCTATGATACTACTGCCTTGCAATGGTTTAGAGGCGACGAAGATGCCTTGCAAACTTTCGCGCAGGCGAGCGCGGATGGCGTCAACGCCGTTCATGTGAATTCCTTGATTCCAAATTATCGGGTGAGATTAGCGGGAGTAAGGGAGGTTAAATACACTTCTGCCGGTGAACTTTCTGCCGATGCGGGATGGATGCAGATTTCCGAAGAGGTTGCAGATCTCAAGGCCAAGACCGGCGCGATAGAAGTGGGGTTTATCATTGGCACTACTGAAGGTATGGGTGTCGGCCTTGCTGGAGGCGGGTTTGCGGATCCTGATCGCCATCCCCCTATACATGTTTTTCGCGCGGGGGGCGGAGTTGATACTGCTATCCATGAAGAAGGCCATAACGACGGAGCAGGCCATCAGATCGAAGATTGGGTCGGTTGGATGCCCGCCCCGTTTGCCTACGATTGGTTCAAGGATGGTCTCGGCAGGGGCATAATGGCTATCTGGCGTTCGGATCTCTGCCCGAACGATTGCCTAGCATTGCCGGTTTTATCAAATCCCAATGTTTTTGTGAATGAAGGGCGAGAACTTGGTTTGGCTGGGGTGCCGGTGGGTGTTCCAGGCAAAGCTGAAAATTGGCGGATGCCGGCCTTGGCATATCCTGCGTTTGGCGTTAACCCAGTGTGCAAGTGAGAGCAATAAGTGGTATAATTATTCTATTACTATAGGAAATATATTTGAATATGAAAAATAAATTTTTCAAAGTTTTAATTTTAGTGGTTTTTGTGTTGGTGGGTAGTTTTTATTTGGGTTTAAATAATAAAGCATACAGCACATCTACTTCTATTATCACCGCAACGGCTGGAGCTGGCGGTTCAATATCACCCAGCGGAATAAAATATGTAAATTGGAGAGCAGAACAAACATATACTATTATTCCCGCTCCAAGTTTTTACATTCTCGATGTTATCGTTGACGGTTCTTCTATCGGCCCAGAATCATCGTATACTTTCCAAAATGTTGTGACTAATCACACAATTTCTGCCACATTTTCTGATGTTTTTGCTGTTCCTACCGTCACTACAAATCCAGTTACAGATATAACTGAAACAACGGCAATAGTTGGAGCAAGTGTAGATGATGCATCCGGCGGCCTAGGTGGTCTTAACAGTGGTGGTTTTGTTTGGGATATAAATGAAAACCCTACTTTGGAAACATCAATTGGAATGGCTTGGGGAGGAGTAACAGAAGTTCACATTTTTCCAGGTCCCTCTTCTTTTGCAAGTCAAATGACAGAGTTACAACCTGACACTCTTTATCATGTTCGCGCTTTTTTTATTCCTTTTCTTAATCGAGGTGTCTTTTATGGCAATGACGTAACGTTTAAAACTTGCAGTGTTGGTACCATTTGGAACGGAACTACCTGCGTGGCATCTGTTACCCCCTCCCCTGATCTAACTGCAAAAGCTGTTACTCCGACCAAAGCCGTGCCCGGTGTTTCAAAAACATTCTCTTCAACTATTTCGAACATTGGGGATAAATCGGTATCCGGTAGTATTTCTCATCTTTTCCAATTGGACAACGACGAAGACCATACTTCTGGAGTGACTACCAATACAGTTACAAGCACAAGTTCCATCGCCGAGGACGGGGGAAATATTACAGTGTCTCAATCATATAAATTTACTGCTGGCACTAAATATATACGTGTTTGTGCGGACAATAATGCCTCATTTGTGAGCGCTGTTCCCGAAGCAAACAATATTACTCCGCCTAATCCTCCTGGCGGGTCTATCCCTCCGGGAACGGGTGAAATGAATAACTGTAGCTTTGATTTAAATGGCGATGCTTTTGGTTGGACGAAAGTAATAGTTAATAACCTTACTTCTATTCCCGCTGTTGCCACAAATCCTTTATGCTCGGACATCACTATCAATAGTTTAACCAGCGGAGGAAATGTAATTTCCGATGGGGGAGCTGCGATAACTGCCCGAGGTGTGGCTTATAATAAAATAGGGGGTGCTCCTACAATTTTAAACAAGCACACGACCGAACTAGGAACCGCCGGGCCTTTTACAAGCAAGATAACAGGGCTGACGCCTCCGGGGACTCTTTATCAAATTCGTGCTTATGCCACGAATAGCGTTGGTACAGGATATGGCTCTCTTGTAAAATGTATAACGCGTCCCCTATCTCCCGATCTTACTGCGGGTGCTACTTCTCCGACCACGGCCACAAGAGGCGTACAGTTTAATTTAATTGCGACAGTTTTAAACATTGGCACCGCACCTGTCGGGAAAGAATTTTCTAACTTCTTTCAAGTTGCAAATCGTCCTGTCGATCCAGCAACAAATGCTCCTGTCGCCGGCGCCACAATTGATGATCTTAGTCCAAGCACAATGGGCAACATTCCCGCTAACTTATCTGATATAGCCCAAAAATCTCATTCCTTTTCTTCTTCTGGGTCTTATTCCGTCCGCGTGTGTGCAGATAAGGCATCTTCCATTGATGGAGGAAGTGTTCCCGAAGCAAACAATATTACTCCTCCTAACCCTCCTGGCGGGCCTATCCCTCCGGGAACGGGTGAAATGAATAACTGCGGTCCTTGGACAAACATAAATGTAGGGAATACTTCTGCCAGTGGAGCCTGTTCTTCTCCTGCAGAGCATTATAAGTGTGCTCCGGGTAGTATAAGTGAAAACAATAAAGAAAATGATAACTCTTGGACTTGGACTTGCCGGGGTTCTTTATCTGGTGAGTCTTGTTCGGAAGACAAAAAAGGTAAAACAACAAGGAAGAGGATACCGGGGTATGAATTTCTTGATATAACTATAGTGGGGGCAGGAACAGTTGCTCTTGATCCGACTGGTGTGAATGATTGTGGAATATATTGTTATCAATTTCCGTCTGGGACTACGGTCAAACTAAGTGCTTCTCCTAGCTCATCTTTTTTCAGCTGGAGTGAGGATTGTAGTGGTACAAACCCTTCTACTTCAATCCAGATGAACGGAGATAAGAAATGTACGGCGACATTTTCTGTGGTTGGAGGCGCTTGCGGAGCTACACCCAAACATTATTTCTGCGCTGATGGAAAAGATGTAGGCGGTACCAGCGAGACACAACAATGGGTTTGGTTTTGTGGGGGAGAAAGGTGTGTTGAACAGAAGAAAGCGCCTTGGTATTACGAGGACTAATTACTCAAACAATCCCGTTAGAAGTCGCCCAGTTAATTAAGGTCGCGGGAAGTGTTATAATAGTTTATTATTGAATAGTCGTTATTATCAAAATTAATCCACGGAAATCTAAAGATTTCCTACTTCTAACGGGATGAAATATAAATTTTTTAAAGTTTTCTTTTTATCAGTTCTATTACTGGCGGGCGTTTCTTATCTGACTGCTGGCGTGGCTTATGGGGCAAGTATTCCTACTCTTACCACTTCTCCTGTTACTAATATCACTCAAAACAGCGCTACTAGTGGAGGCAATATAACCTCGGATGGAGGAGCGCCTGTCACTGCTAGGGGAGTGGCTTATACTTTAGATGGAGGAACACTGACATACCCCACCATTGCTAACAGTCATACCACGGATGGTTCGGGCACCGGCTCATTCACTAGTAATTTTTCTCAAGGGTTATCGGCCGGTAGAACTTATTATGTTCGCGCTTACGCCACAAACAGCGCGGGTACAGCTTACGGCAATAGGATTTCCTTTACCACTAAAAATACTGTTCTCACTGTGACCAAAGTAGGTGCCGGTTCAGGAACTGTCACTTCCAGCCCAGATGGTATTAATTGCGGAACTGATTGTTCCGAAGCGCACTATACCGGGACATCAATTGTTCTGACTGCTTTGCCGGCAAGCGGTTCGTCTTTTACGGGATGGAGCGGTTGTTCAGCGGGGACGGGAACAGGGCCTTGTACAATTGTGATGAATTCTTCCAAATCGATTACTGCGGTTTTTGCAATAAATATCCCGACATACACTCTTACAATCAACACAGCCGGTAATGGCTCTGGAACAGTCACTTCTAGTCCAGTTGGTATTAATTGCGGAACTGATTGTTCGGAAACATACAATTCCGGGACATCAATTGTTCTGACTGCTTTGCCAGCAAGCGGTTCGTCTTTTACGGGATGGAACGGAGGTGGTTGTACGGGAACAGGGCCTTGTACAGTCGCTGTAACTTCCGCTACTTCAGTTATGGCAACATTTGCAACTTCCGCTAGCGCGGGCTCGACCCTTGCTGGCTGGAGTGGGGATTGTAGCGGGGTAAATTCTTCCGTTTCAATTTTAATGAATGCTAACAAAACCTGTACAGCTACATTTTCTTTAGTCACTGTTTCCGTTGTTGCTGCTCCGACGACATACAATACAAATCCAAGCACTAATGTTTCTTTTACTTATACTCCAACTACCAATACAGCATCAGCTGAATGTAATTTATTAAATAATGAGTCATCGCCTCTCACAACATATAAAACAGGTACCTCAATAACACATGCTTCTCCAAGCGCTGAAGGCGCCTTCGGTTACTACATTCAATGCCGGAATGCTCAATACACCTCTTCCACGGCGAAATCAGATTTGGTTACAGTGAATGTGGCTCCTCTTGTTGTCGGTGTTGTTCCCACCGTCACAACCAGAAGCCCGATTACAAACATGGCTGGGCAGACCCGGGTTATTGGTTAAGCACAATGACAGGCCTAACAGCTGGCACCACTTATCATGTTCGCGCTTACGCTAAAAATAGCGCGGGTGTAGGTTATGGTAGCGATATACAATTTCCAACATCCTCTTCCACCGCAGTTCCTAGCGTTGCAAACCCTACCGTTTCCAATATCACGGCAACCGGGGCGACTTTGGGCGCCGATGTTGTATCTTTGGGTCTGCCCGCTTCAATCTCGGCCCGGGGTATTTGCTATGGGACTTCAAATAATCCGACTTCGCCCTGCATTGTCGCCTCCGGGACGACAACCGGCGCATATACAGTGGCAGTGACCGGGTTAACCCCGGGCACTAAGTATTACTATCGCGGTTATGCGACCAACGCAACCGGTACGGGATATACTCCCGTCAGTCCGTATAGCAATACTGATCAGGCATTTACGACAATCAGCACCGCCATGACCGGTACCTTGACCAGTTCTGGTTGCATAATTGCCTCCGGAAGTAATTCTTGCACTACTACTTTGATTTGGAATACAGCCAATGCTCCGGCTGGTTCCACTTCGGTAGTAACTACCAACTACCCGAGTGCTAATACAGTAGTTGCGACTGGAAATAAAGGTACAAAAACATATACAATGAATTATGGCGCCAGAAATTTTTATCTTTACAACAATACTGTGCAACTTGCTCAGGTTACCGTTACCCCGGTCTGCGCTTCTAGTACGGTCTGGGATTCCTCCGCTAATAAATGCAATTCCGTATCCGGCACTCTTTCTCCCGCCACTACCTCCTGCATTATTTCGGCCGGACAAAACAGCTGCAATGTGACTCTTTCCTGGTCGGTGAAAAATTATGGGGGGAAAGATCAATTTGTAATATCGGCCAGCGGAATGGCGGATGTGGTTTTGAGCGGAACTTCCGGTAACCAGACCTTAGTCGTTCCGAGCGGAAGCCGGACGTTTTCTCTCTACGCTCAGGAAAGAGCATCGCCTAGAAATCCTGTTCTGTTGGCCACCAGCACCGCGACAACCACCTCCGGCAATCCACCACCTCCACAACCTTTTTCTGGCTCCGCTTCTGGTACGCTTACCCCCGCTTCCACTTCTTGTATTATTGGCTTATATCAAAGAAACTGTCCTGTGAATCTTTCCTGGACAGTAACGAATCGCCCCCCGGCGCAGGACGGAACCTGGATATCCGTCGATGTGCCTGGAGCGCGGACCGTAAAAGTGGCCGGAGGAGAAACACCGGTTGTTAATTCAGGCACTGCTTATTCTATACCTGTATCAAATGGTAGCCACACGCTTTACCTTGATATTGGCACAAGAGTGTCGCCATCAATTACCACGAATGATTTAGCCCGAGCAACTGCGACAGCCGCTTGCGCCATCACCACTTCCTGGAATGGAACTATCTGTACGTCCTCCGCAACTATGTCCGGCACGCTCTCCGCCAATCCGGTTTCCTGCGCCATACCGGCCGGGGCAAGCAATTGCGATACTACATTAAGTTGGGATACAAAAAATCCGCCGGCCGGGTCTGTTTCGGCCGTGACAACTCCCGAGAGTATTACCGTGGGTACGGGCAACTCGGATTCCAAAACTTATTCCATGACCAATGGCAGCAGAAATTTTTATCTCTATAACAACGGACAGCTTCTCAATCAGACCGCTGTTACCGCAACCTGTACCGATGGCGTTTGGGATGGGAGCAAGTGCTCATCTTCTGCAGCCATGTCTGGCACTCTGACTGCCAGTCCGAATCCCTGCGCTATTCCTTCAGGAGCCAGCAGCTGCAGTAACGTAAAACTCAATTGGAGCACACTGAATCCGCCGGTCGGCTCTGTTTCGGCGGTAACTACTAATTATCCGACCGACAATACATTGATTGCTAATGGGAATAACGGTGTAGAAGTGCCGGTAACAGTCAAGTATAATTATCAAAAATTCTTCCTCTTTAACAACGGAAAGCTCCTCAATCTTCCTTCCGGTCTTATTGTAAATTCAAGCTGCGCCACCGGCACGGCTTGGAACGGAAGTACTTGCGCGTCATCGGCGGCGGTCTCTTACACTATTACAGCTTTGCCGGGGAATTATGGTTCTATAACGCCGGCCGGAACAACCACTTATTATAGCGGAGCGAATAGAATATACTATATTACCCCCAACGCCGGTTATAAAATCGCCAACGTTTTGGTTGACGATGTTTCAGTCGGTGCGGCTCCTTCATACAATTTCCCAAACATCTCAGCTAATCACACTATTTCCGCGAACTTTGCCGTAAATCCCACTGGCGGCAATCCGCTTCCGCCGGGAGAAAGTAATTGTTCCGCCGGCCAAACCTGCGGCCCCGTGTCTCCTTTTGGTTCTACTTTTGGATCCACTCATTATTCATGCACGGAAAGTGATGGAATAACCGTGACTGAATCAGGCACAGAACCATATGATGGCACAAGGGCTTGGACATGGAAGTGCGGCACTTCTATGTGCTATGAACTGAAGAAAATACCGACGGGTGTTTTTGACGATTAATTAATAAAAACAATTACCAAAAAATCCCTCCAATGTTGAACATTGCGGGGGATTTTTTGGTATAATGTCCTTGACATAAATTGTTCCACTTGTTTTTTATTTTATAGTATAATTAGACCTAATGAAAATGAAGTATAAATTTTTTAAAATTACTCTTTTAGCAATTTTAATACTAGCCGGCGGTTCTTATTTTAATCCTAACATAGCACACGGTCTTGCGCTTTGCAGTACTGTGGGTGCTCCGGGAATAACAATAAATCTAGGCGGAATAAATTACTCAGGCGATTCAACAGTCAATGTTGTGAAAGGAACCACTGTTTCTTTCACGGTTTATACTTATGCGGAACCAAGTTCTACAAATAGTATTAGTTATCCCGGCGGTTCTAATAATTATACTGGCCCAAGCTCTACCGGTAGAAGCTATACTACGACCGCGATAAACACCACCGGGCAAATAACCGTGGGAATATTGCAAAATTGTGATCCAATTGGCAGCGCGCCAAGCAATACGGTTGTTATCACTTTAAATCCTATTACTATTCCCACCGTTTCCACCGACTCCGCTTCCAGCATCACTTCTAGCAGTGTTGTCAGTGGCGGGAATGTATCTTCCAACGGAGGGGTTGCCGTAACGGCCAGAGGCATAGCCATCAATTCAGCGCCCAGTGTTTCAATTGGCAACAATCATACCACCGACGGGTCATGGTGATTTAGTATCTTTTACAACACTGAACCGGTATACCGTCTCTGCCACTGCTGGATCCGGTGGCACCATTTCTCCCGCCTCCAGGACAGTCGACGCTGGTTCTACCACTACTTTCACCGTCACTCCAAGTGCCGGGTACAAAGCTTCAGCTTCCGGCTGTGGCGGTAGTCCAATTTCTTCTCAGACTGCCGCCTATACTTACACGACCGGAGCAATCACGGCAGCTTGTACAGTGTCGGCGACATTTGCTCAAATGACAGGCACTCTTTCTGCTTCCAATTGCAATATTTCTGCCGGGGCAAGCAGTTGCAATACCAGTTTATCTTGGACCACGACAAATCCAATTGGCACTTCGGCCGTAACTACTCCGACCAATATTACCGTGGGCACGGGGAATAATAATTCCGCGAGTTACTCTGTGGCCTATGGTTCCCGCACTTTCTATCTCTACAACAATAACATTCTTCTCGCTCAGGCCACGGCCACCGCTTCCTGCACTTCCGGTACGGCTTGGAACGGAAGCACTTGCGCGCAAATCACCGGATCCTGTTCAGCCAGCCCTAATCCTCAATACGTTAATTCTAATGTAACTTGGGCAGCATCAGCTTCCGGCGGAACGGGAACATATACATATAGTTGGAGCGGAACGGATGGGTTATCCGGCACAGGAAGTTCAGTCGTTAAATCATATTCAACAAGTGGGACGAAAACTGGAACAGTTGCTATTACATCAGGGACAGGAACAATTTCGGTAAACTGTAACGTTGTAGTTCAAGCCATTACGACTTACACCCTTACCATCAACAAAGCTGGTACCGGCTCCGGAACAGTTACCGGCGCGGGAACGTATAATTCTGGGCAAACCGCCACTGCAACCGCTTCGGCCAGCGCGGGCTCAATCTTTACCGGCTGGAGCGGAGATTGCAGCGGCACAAATTCTTCCGTTTCAGTTTTAATGGACGCCAACAAAACTTGTACAGCGACATTTGTATTAATGGTTGTTCCCACCCTCACCACCTCTGCCGTCACTGGTGTAACTTCCAATAGCGTTACCAGCGGAGGAAACGTAACCTCCGACGGCGGAGCGACCATAACAGCCAGAGGTTTTGCGGTCAACTCGGCAATCAATCCTACAATTTCAAATGTTAAAACAACTCACACTCCCGAATCGGGAACTACCGGTTCATTTACCGATACTCTCACATACGGATTTGCAACCAATACGACTTACCACCTTCGCGCCTATGCCACGAACAGTGCCGTTCTGACTGGCTATGGCAGTGATATTACATTCACCACTCCGCCCGCTGTTCCCACCGGCCTCACTGCTACCCCAAGTACTTGCGGAACGGGAACAATCAATGTTTCTTGGACTGCTTCAACCGGGGCAACGAGTTACAAGCTTTACGATAACGGTTCACAAATTTACTCCGGATCTTCAACTTCCTATTCTCATACTGGTCTTACTGCTGGCACGAGCCACAGCTACACCGTTTCTTCGAGCAATGGTTACAGTTCTCCAGTTTCGAGTGCGGTTGCTGCGACTGCGCCGGCGGCGTGCGCACCCACTGTCACCACGACCTCTCCAATTACCAACATTACTCAAACAACTGCCACTGGTGGTGGGACTGTAACCTACCGGGTTAACTCCTGGCACTCTTTACCATGTCCGCGCTTACGCCACGAACAGTGAAGGTACTTCCTATGGTGCTGATGTGACGTTTACGACACTAGCTAATGTTCCCGTCGTTACTCTCTCTGCAAACCCAACATCAGGTACAGCAAACGTGGTCAATCCGACTCTTACTTGGACGACTACGAACAGTCCGACATCTTGTACAGCTTCGGGGGATTGGTCGGGTTCTAAAAACACGGCGGGCGGATCTGAATCTCAAGGAATTTTAACTACTGTAAAAACATATTCATATTCTCTAGTTTGTGCCAATGCCGGCGGCAACAGCAATACGGCTACAGCGACTGTTACCGTAAGTGCGGCCGTTCTCCCCACCGTCACCACCAATCCTTCCTGCACAAACATTACAAAAAACAGTTTGACCAGCGGGGGAGATGTCACGGCTGACGGGGGAGCAAGTGTGACTGCTAAAGGAGTTGCGATTAATTCAGCGCCAAATCCTACGACTAGCAACAATACTGCATCTGGTGGTTCTGGTCTCGGCTCTTTCACCGCCGGTCCCTTCACTTCACTTGCCGCCAGTACTACCTATCATCTCCGCGCTTACGCCACGAACAGTGCAGGTACAGCATATGGGGCCGACGTGACTTGCACGACGATTAATGTTCCCACTGTCACCACGACCTCTCCAATTACCAACATTACTCAAACAACTGCCACTGGTGGTGGGACTGTAACCTCCGACGGAGGAGCAACCGTGACAGTC
>Ga0075950_105_pt1 | contig 22047 bp, 21 predicted proteins | sample RifGroA2_FD_68014 | JGI IMG/M metagenome (GOLD analysis project Ga0075950, IMG submission 68014) | Parcubacteria (Nomurabacteria) bacterium GW2011_GWA2_43_15 | reverse complement strand
CACGCCGAAGGCGGGAGGAAAACCAAATAATTCCTTTTTTTATTTTTTGCTAATAAACCTCACTATTGTAACACTTTTCGCAGTACACTTTTTTAGTTTTTTCGGGCGGATAGCATGTTTCAAACTCACTTGGACATCGGATGTCCAAGTGGTTAGAATGGTTGGCTTTGTCGCACATGCAGGTACGATGCCACAATTTTCTCGCGGGACGCAAATCAAACCTTCTTTTATATCTGCAATTTGGACATTTTCTCGGCAATGGAATTTTTTCTTTTCTCAAAAAGAAAAGCTCATTTTTAGTAATATTGTAATTTTTCAAACAATCAACACAAGCAAAAACTTCATTTAAAAATGTATCCGGCACGTCTTCGATTTTATCGGGAATAGAGACGCTCTCGACAGTTTCCTTACCAAAAGTTCCTGGTATCTTTTCCTCCCAATGCCAGCCCTTGGCCAGAATTTCCTCTTTTTTCATTGGCTCATAAAAATTGCCCTGTGTCTCGTTGTAACAAACCGGCGAAATTTGGGGCGGAAAAAATTCTCCGTACTCCCCTGTTTTCTTCATGTGCTCAATAATCTTTTCTTTCAATATTTGATAATCTGCCTTTAAATACTTTTTATTAAAAATCATATACTCGCCCTTTTTTACCGAGACACACCCGAAAAGATTCTGACTATTATGGCAGGTATCGCAGTAGTCAAGGTTTACATCATCATAAGATAAATGGCAGAAGTGAATATTCGAGCTTCGAGCGCAACCTTGACATTCATAGGCAAGTTCTACTTTATCTCCAACATGATATAAATCCATAGAATCTTTTATACCATCAGGAGTACAAATGAGATATTTAGAATTTTCCACGTCATACGCTTCAAAAGTTTGATTTGCATTTCTGCAATCAAAAATCATATTACCAAGAGAATTTATATTCCTTTCGCTGATAACATAGCGATGAATGGTTCCCTGCTCCATTAAATCCTTAAATTCCTTATTTAATCCTTCGCGGACTGTAAAGGAAGACAATTCATAATCCTTTATTTTCTTCAAATATTCTTCCCTAGAATACTGCTGGTTTTTAAACACGTAGCTTTTATTACGCAGGTTGGAAGACATAAAGCAGTCGTTGCATCCCCGGCAATCGTAGCAGTAGAAACAGGAAGAGCAATCTTTCAATAAAATTCCATATTGGCATTGGTAGCAGGTTCTAGAATCAATAATTTCATATAAACGCTCTCCTTTTTCATATATGTAATTAGAATCCATCACATCACGCGAGGTCCAAATCAGGGTGCTATACATAACATCTTCGTTATAAAAACAAGAAAAAGAAAGATAAACATTTTTGTTATCGCTGGAATGGTTGGTGTATTCGGAATTTATGCTGTTTTTGTTCAGCAACGCCATGCGCGGAACTTTTAATTGAAGTTCGTGAAACTGCTCAAAAAATGGTCGGGAAAAATCAAAATCTTGGCCGAAAGACGCTGGATCCCAGCCGTCACCCCACCAACATTCGTTGCAGTAAACTTTGTGCGGCTTGTTCGGAGAGTAAATCGTAACCGTGCTTTTTCCGCATAGATCGCAATTTCGTCGGTATAAAGTGCGTTCGTTGCGCCAAGCGTACCGGCGAAGCTGACGGCATTCTGGACACCAAGTCGGCGGGGGCACCTTGATTTTTTCATAAAAATTAAAATCTTCCGGTTCCATGACGAATTCCTTTTTACAATTTTGACATATTCTTTTTTCGGTTTTTTCTTCCATTTTTTAATTCTCCTCACCCCTTTCTTTCCCCTCTCCATTATACAAAAAATGGAGAGGGGCTGGGGAGAGGTTATGCAATATTCTGCTTATAACACTCCTCGCAGGCGATTTTTTGGTAGCCCCATTCTGGCGGATAGAAGGCATCAACGCTTTTTTTACAGTAATAGCACTTGTAAGGATACGATTTCAAAACAGTCAGGTATTTCAGCTGTTTTTTTGTCCGCACATCAAAATGATGGCGCGGAAGCGGAATATTGTTCGCCTTGTAGAAAATAAGCTCATTTTGGGCGATATTGAAGCGCCAGCCGGTTTCCGGACAAATCAATGCCTGAGTAATAATTGTATCGGGCACGTCCTTTATATCATCCGGCAATTCGGAAGTCGGCATTCCCTCAATGTGGCTTTCATCAATATCCTCCCAATATCCGCCGAGTTTCAAAATATCTTCTTTTTTGGTCTCCGGAAAATACAAAAAGCTGGAAGAAAAATTAAAAGGTCCGGCGCTCATGGAATAAGGCAGAAATTTCCCGTACTCCCCCCTTTTTTTCATATCCGCAATAATTTTTTCCGTTAATTTTTCATATTCTTCTTTCTTATACTGCTTGTTCAAGACGCAATATTTTTTCTTTTTCAGTCCGACGCAACCGAAACAATATTCGCATTCTTTGCATAAATCAAGATATTCGGAATATCGGGCCGAGGACCAAGCGGAATATTTCAAAGAGAAAGAATCAACACAACAGCTGACATTCCCCATCAATTCCGAATACCAGCAGCCATTCGCGTCTATTTCCGATTTATGATTCAACCCCCGAACGCAGTTATAAGTGTCTTCCGATCTATTTATGGTGTGGCAATTATGGCAGTTTTTGCAATCCTCCAGATAATCGCCGTCGGAATCATGCACCCTGAAATTAAAATTCTGCCTATGGACTGCGTCATTTTTCGCAATATTCTCAAAACGCCCTTTCAGTGCCTGAATAGAAGAAAAAGAGCCGAGATTGAATGATTCTAATTTTTTCAGATATTCTTCTTTGGTATATTTTACGTTTTCTATGCAGTAAGATTGATTGCGCAAGTTCCAGCACATAAAGCAATTCTGGCAATTTCGGCAGTCGTACAAGAAATAAGAGTCGATGCAGTCGCGCGAATGCCTGGAATAAAAAAGTTTGAATGAATTATGGCACTCACTGGAATCAAAACATTTCTCCGAATTGAAACAGATAGTCACGTCGATAGAATTTTTAACGGACAAGTTTCTGTATGAATAGTAGAGGTCCTCGCACTCTTCCATGGAGCGCGAGAGATAACAGTTTTTTGAATTCCAGACATCGTCGCACCAGTCGCAATTGGTATTTTTGGCCCCATTCTGGTGTGGATGCGGAACTTTTTCCTGAAGTTCCTGCAACTGCTCAAAAAATGGCCTTTTTTCATCATAATCTTGTCCGTAATTTATCGGATCCCAGGCATCGCTATGCCATTCATGCAGAGTATAAATCGGATAGCGATTTTTTTCCGGCAGAACAGTAATCAAACTTTCTCCGGAAAGATCCGACGTGCCCTTGCGGAATTTTCCGAACATCCAGAAGGACAGATGCAATTTTATCCGGCAGAAAAAGCATAAAACCGGCAATTCAATGCCGACTTTTTCATACAAACTCAATTCTCCCTCGCTGATTGTGAAGTTTTCTCCGCAGTGCTCGCACCCCAATACTAAATTTTTAAACTCCTTTTCTGTGGTTCCCATATATTTTATTTAACTACTTATGCTATTTACCAAAACACGTAATCAAAAAATTAGTACGGGGCAGGAATTTTATTTTTGCGGTTCGTGGAATTCATACACGTTCACCCGCGCCGGGCGCATTACACGCTCGCCCAGCTTATATCCCTTTTGAATGACGTTCGCAACCTTGTGGTCCAATTCCTTTTTATCCGTTTCCACTATATCCATGGACTGGTGGATATTCGGGTCAAAATTTTCGCCCTCTTCTCCCACGGGCTTCACTCCATATTCTTCAAAGATATCGTTCATCTGGGAGTAAATGTGTTCTATGCCCTTGCGCCAATTTTCGTCCACTTTCTCCCAGGCCTCTTTGTTGGCAAAAGCCAGATTAAAACTATCAATTACAGAAAGGAAACGGGTTAAAATCCGCTCGCGCACCGCTTCGGAAAAATTGGCCTTCCGGTCGTCTTCCTGTTTGCGGTAGTTGGCAAATTCCGCCCTCTCCTTCTGCCAGCCGGTCAGATATTCCTCCTTTTCTGCTTTGGCCTGCTTTAAATCAGCCCTTAACTTCCTTAAGGTTTTCTTTAGGTCTTCTTCCCCATCTTCGTTGAATTCAAATTCAACTACGTCATCTTCCAGCTCGGCATTTTCTTCGGGCTTTTTTGTTCCCTCGTCAGACATATTTCGATATTAGCACAGAATTAGCGTTTGCTCCACTGCGGGGCTTTGCGAGCTTTCTTGAGACCGAATTTTCTGCGCTCTTTGGCTCGGGAATCGCGCTTGAGATAACCCAACACCTTTAAATTTTTGCGCAAAGCCCCATCCGACAATACGAGAGCCCGGGCGAGCCCGTGGCGAACCGCTTCTGCTTGAGAATGAATTCCGCCTCCCGCAACGCGCGCCTCCACATTCCATTTTTTGTCTGACTTAACTCCATCGGCCCGCAACCCTTTCACTATCGGTTCCAGAATCAGCTGGCGCTGGTCCTCTGTTTTAAAATATTCTCTGGCATCTTTCCCATTGACAACAAAATGAGTTTTACTTCCTTCCGAGACGCGCACTCTGGCGGTCGAGGTCTTGCGTCTTCCCACGGCTTCCACATATGTCTCTTTTGATTTTTCTTTTGTCGTGTGTTTTTCCATATTAGTCTTCTATTTTTAAATTCTTCATCATAATCCTGCGCAATTTATTCCCCGGAAGCATCTGATACGTCGCAAGTTTTATTAATTCTTTTAATCCTCTTTTCTGCGCTGTTTCAGCACCTTTTAAAATGCGGAGCCCTCCGGGAATGCCGGAATACCTCGTATGGTAAATTTCTTCCAGTTTTTTGGCTGTAATGCGAAGTTTGGAGGCATTCACTACCTTCACGGGCAAACCGGAATAAACATTGCGCTCAAAAGTCGTTTTGGTTTTGCCCATCAAAGACATTGCCACTTCAGAGGCCACTCTTCCTAAGGTTCTGCCACTCGCGTCTATTGTTTTGATTGTTTTTTCATTCATATTTTTATACAAATTCTATAATCGCCATACTGGCACTGTCGGATTTTCTGGCTCCTAGTTTCAAAATTCTGGTATATCCTCCTTTTTTGTCTGCGTATTTGGGAGCTAAAACTTCAAAAAGCTTTTTGATTTCCGGACCGCGGTTGGAAAGCTTGGCAGCGACCAGTTTGCGCGTAGCTAAATTGCCCTTCTTGGCCTGCGTCACCAGTTTCTCTATGAAAGGCCTCAATTCTTTCGCTTTCGGCTCGGTCGTCTTTATTTTTCCGCGCACAATCAAATTGAGCGCTAAAGAGTTGAGCAGAGCGCGCTTTTGTGTTTTGCTTCTTCCAAATTTTCTTTTAGTGTTATGGTGCCGCATATTATTCTTTCAAATTAAGACCGAACTTATTCAAAACCTTTTTAATTTCCGTAATTCCTTTCTCGCCGATACCCTCAACTTCGAGTAAATCCTCCCTCTTTTTCCGGGCCAAACCGCCTAACGTTCGGATGTTCGCAGAGGTTAGTGCATTCAACGTCCGGGTAGAAAGATCCAGGGAATCGGTGCGAGTTTTCAGAACATCGGCAAAATCGTTTTTTTTCTTTTCGTCTTTTTCTTCGTTTTTGTCTTCCTCTTTGGAAGCTTTCTTCCCAATTTTTGCCTCTTCCTCTTCCGGCTCCTTGAAATCAATGATGGCCTTCAGCTGGTTTATCATGATTTCAATGGAGCGCGAAAGCGCTTCCCGGGCCGTTAAGGTGCCGTCCGTTTCGATTGAAATACGGAGGCGATTATGGTTTGTTTTGTCGCCGACCCGCATATTCTCGACTTCATAAGAAACCCGGCGGATCGGAGTAAAAATCGCGTCAACGGCAATCGTGCCGACGTCTACTTTTTCTTTTTGAACGACTTCTTTGGAAATAAAGCCCAAGCCTTTTTCGACTTTCATTTCTACATTCAAATTCACTTTGCCGGTAATTTCGGCTATGTGAAGCTCGGGGTTTAAAATTTCCACCTGCCCGCCTGTCTTTACGTCTTCCGCCAGAACATCTTTCGGGCCTTTCACGGAAAGCGTCACGGTCTGGGATTCGTCCGACAGCATCTTGAAGCGGATTTTCTTCAGATTTAAAATTATCACAATTACGTCTTCCTTGATCCCGTCCATGGTCTGAAATTCGTGCGAAACCCCGTCGATTTTGATGGAAGTAATGCTGGCCCCCGGCAATGAAGAAAGAATTATTCTCCGCAGGCTGTTGCCTAGGGTATGGCCGTATCCTGGATACAAGCCGTCTATTTCAAATACCCCTTTGTTTCCTTCTTCTAAGACAACGCGAGGTTTGGAAGGCATAATTATTTTATATTCAGACATAAAAAATTTTTACTTGTCCGCTTTAGGCGGGAAAATTAATAATATTAACGACTATAGAATTCAAGCACGGCATTAAGGTCAAGAAAGGTTTCGATATTTTTCGGCTTGGCTAAAATTTTTCCTTCCATACTGCCCAAGTCGAAAGAAACCCATCCCGGAGCATTGTAATCTTTCAATCTTTCCCCCAAATTTTCAAAAATTTTCTTGCTCCTGCTCCCCTCGCGAATTTTCACGACATCTCCCGGCTTCAATTCGCATGAAGGAATGGTGATGCGGCGATTATTCACGACAAAATGCCCGTGCGAAACCATTTGCCTGGTAGCGCGCCGGCTTCTGCCCAACCCCATTCTGTAAATTATATTATCCAGGCGAGATTCAAGGCTTTCGTAAAGCTTTTCGGCCGTGCCGGCGCCTTTGATATGAGAAGCTTTCTTGACGTAATTCCCAAGCTGGCGCTCGGATATGCCGTAGGAAAAGCGCACTTTTTGCTTTTCGATAAGCTGGGCTCCGTATTCGGTGGGTGCCTTCGGGCGGCGACCGCCTGCCATCGGCCCTTTCGCCGATGAGGCAAACTTGGAGGTCTGGCATTTGTCATAAACCCCGGCTCCCAATCTTCTTCCTATTTTAAATTTCGGTTTGCTTATCATATTTTTTCAAGGACAGTCCTTGGGGAAATTCTCTTAAGGACTGCCCTTATTAATAATTTTTTAAACTCTCCTCGGTTTCTTGGCTTTGGGCCCGTTGTGAGGCACCGGCGTTGCGTCTAATATTGAAGTTATTTCTATTCCATGAGCCATAAAAGCCCTGATGGCCGGTTCCCGCCCGGACCCGACCCCCAAAACGACGACGTCCGAATTTTCCACTCCCAGCCCGGCCGCCTTGCCACCGATTACATCGCCCACTTTGGAAGCGGCGAACGGAGTTCCTTTTTTAGCGCCCTTGAAACCCAAGCTTCCCGCGCTTGACCAGAACAACGTATTGCCCAATTTATCGGAAAAAAGAACTTTGGTATTGTTGAAAGTGGCCTCAATATGCAAAATACCGGAAGTAATTTTTTTCTTGGGGGTTTTCGGCGAAGCTTTTTTTTCTACCGTTTCTTTCGGGGCTTCCTCTTTTTTTGTTTCTGTTACAATTTTTGTCTTTCCCATTTTAAATCTTAATTATGTTTTGCTCTCCTTTCTTTTGCCGGAGGCCATCGTCTTGCGCACATTGCCACGGATGGTCCGGGAATTTGTTTTCGTGCGCTGTCCGCGGACCGGCAGCCGCTTCGCGTGCCTGATGCCCCGATAGCTTTTTATGTCCTTCAATCTTTTAATGTTCGCGGCGATCTCCCTTTTCAAATTTCCCTCTATTGGAATTTTCTCCACCAGAAGGCGAATTTTGTTTTCCTCATCCGGCGTCAGGTCTTTGGCCTTTTTCCCGCGATCAATGCCGACCTGGTCCAAAATCCTGCGGGCGGACGGAATGCCGATACCGTAAAGGCAGGTCAAGCCAATCTCCAATCTCTTTTCATTTGGCACTGTGATTCCTAACATTCTCATAAATTATTGCTTTTGTTTATGCTTGGGATTTGAGCAAATTATTCTCAAATGCCTGGCTCGCCGGACCATTTTGCAATTATCACAAATTTTTTTAACTGACGATTTTATTTTCATAAGGATCTTTCAAAACGTTTTTCAAACTAACAGAAGAAAAACAAGGAAAAAATCCTTATTTTTCAATGATATAATTTTTTAAAGACTGCACTTGCTATAATACACCATTGTCGAAAAAATTACAACCCCGAACCAAAGCCTACGGCTTGGTACGGGGGCAAGCCCCCTAATTTATAACCTTTTAACTATTCTGCCTTTCCCGCCGTAAGAATCGAGCACAACTTCCACCTTATCTCCGATCAAAACTTTTATTCTGTGCATCCTCATTTTTCCTCCGAGGTAAGCGAGAATTTCCCCGCCTGCATCGCTTTGCGAAGCATTGCGGGCAGGTTTTTTTTCTTCTCCATTTATGTTTTCTTCAATCTTAACCCGAAACAGAGTAGAGGGCAGGGCTTCCGTGACAACTCCCCTAGCCATCGCGATTTTTTCATTGTTTGAGTCGTTCATGTATAGGCTGTAATTGTAGTAAAAACAAGAGGATATGTCAAACTCGCACTAATTAAAAAATAAAAAATTATTTCGGATAGTTTACTATCACGCTTACATCCTCGGCTTGGTTGGGAATGGATCTCGCCCACAAAGGGGAAAGTGTCAGCGTCGCAGAATCGATGTTGGTATATTGAGAAAGTATCTGGTTGAAATCTTTTTTCGGTTTGCCCAGCAGGTCGCCGGCAAATTTATCCGCATCAAGTTTCCAGACAATTTTCGCCGGACCGGACAGATTGAAACTTACGCTTCTTATATTATCAAAAGACGAACTGTCCTTATTGGAGAGCATAAAAACCAACTCCTTTATATTCGGTATGAAAACCTCGTTCCCGTCGTACCTTTCAACATTTTTCTCGGCAATTTTTTTTGTCAGCTTTTGCTCATTGAAGAGAAGGCCATAAAGTGTGCCTTTGAGCGTAATTATCAGATTGTTGTTTTCAGCGTCAAGCGGAATATTAGTGTCATCAATATTCAGAAAAACCGCGTCCTTAAACAGCACGAATCCGCTCGGAATCTGATCGGTCGCTTTTTGGAGGAGCTTTGCTTGAAGAGCAGTTTTTAATTCAGCGACAGCGGCCGTTTTTTCCGTCTCGGGAACATCCGGAATCCTGCCCTTGAATCCGCCGGCAATCGCGCCCTTGGACCTACCGTAAAATTTATCATATTTGGAAGTGCCCTTGAACCCGAGAATCTTGAAATCGAGGGGTTCGCTATTGTATTCCGGCCCGGCTTCGGCCCCGTAAATCTTCACTTCCACCGAACCGGGAGTGCCGCTCGATGATTTCCCCGGCACGACTGTTTTTGCCTGCGTTTTATAAATTTTTCCGTTGGAGCCTTCCAATCTTGTATCTATACTGAGTGTCTGAGAGGAAGAGCTAAAAGCGTTATAAATCACGACCGTACCGGTAGCTTTCTCCGTCACATCCTTCTCTCCGCTTGCCGGAACACTTTTACTTTCTTCGCCGGAAATAACGACCAGATCAAAAAATAAACCGTTATCACTGGAATCTTTGCTGGCGGATAAATTTTCGTTTAAGGATACGTCCTGCGCTTTTGGGTCCACCAAAACTTCCGCCTTGGAAAACAGGAAGGAAAGAGCGAAAAAACAAAATGCCGCGGAAATGAGCGCCACCAGCCAAAGCATGTATCGAGGCCTGTTTTTGGCCTGGCTGGTTTTAATCTCTTTTGCTTCTTCCGGCTCCTCCCACACTTCTTTCAGTTCGGGTTTTCTGACCTTCTCCGTTCCCATCCTCCGGCGCTTATCTTTTATCATGTCTTCCAAAAAATGCTTGGACATAGTTATATTTTACCCGGTTAGTAGATTTTGGCAATGCTTGCTTCGCGAGCGCGCTGTGCGCCTTGCCAAAACTCACTACGGGGTTTTAATTAAAAAACGATTAATGTAAATAGAATCGATAATAAGGAATGGCTCGCGCACCACATTTTCCTCAAAAACCGCGGTGCCATGGAGTATTTGAGGCCCCAAAAAAATAACCTCGAACTTTGACTCGGTCAGGGTGTATTGGCTGAATTGCTCGGTTTTGATTGTTTCCGAGAAAAAATCCGCCAAATCCTTGTCAATAGCCATAAAAATGGTCGCTGGGATGGAAATATCGTTGGAAAGGTTTACCAGGGATTCTTGAAATTTCTTGAGCCATTCTTGCTGGAGCTCCTCCATAATCGATTCGAGTTTTTTGGCCGTGGATTTCTCCGCGTGCCCGTCTTTCGAAAGAGAAATCAGAGAATCCGCTTCGCCCAAAGAACAATCCAGACCGGAGGCAACCCCTCGCACCAAAAAATTATGACCCAAAGGAAAAGAAATCGATTCGCGCAATATGTTCTCCTTGATCATGGAGATATCCGTCACTTCCCCGCCGATATCCACCAGAAGAAAATCCTCCTGCTGTGTGTGTATATTGCGCACCACCGCGAAAGACGCCATCGTAAAAGAGGAAAATTTTATCTGATTAAAATGAAAATGTTTGGCGATCGTTTTTTCTATTTTTTGAAGCACCCTCTCCCCGCTCATGGAAATAAAAATGGTCATTTCCAGTTCTTTGGCTTTTTGGTTCAAGGGTTTGGGAGTTTCATAACCGTTCAGTGTGGTTTTGATGTTTTTAAGTTCAATCGCGCGGACCGAATTGCCGACAGCCGCGTATTTCGTCAGATGTTCCTCCTCGAACAGATTAATTTCTTTCTGGATTAATTCGTCAGCCAACTTGGTGGTGAAAACGAAAGGCGTGTCTTTTTTTAGGCTGATTACCCGCGTTTGGGAGGTATACCAAGGCGAAGACAGAACGCAAAAAATTCTAGAAGGCGCGCCTAAGCCAGCTTTGTAAATTTTATCAACCACAATCTGAAGCGATTGGATAGTCAAAAGCAAAAACCGGTCAATGTCTATCTTTTTTTCTACGAGTACCGGTTCCTTGGCGGAAAAAATTATTTTCGGAATTCCGGAACTCTGCGCCCGAAAAAGCGCCCCGCTCACCGAAGAAGACCCGATATTAAAAACCAGCACTAATTCGTCTTTTTTTTTATTTCCTAAAAAAATCCCCATTTGATCTATTATATCACAAAAGCATGGCCTTTATGCGCCTGATGCCCTGCGCCACTGCTTCTTCTTTTTGAATTTTAAACTGCCCCAATTCTCCGGTATTTCTCACATGCGGACCCCCGCAGAATTCCTTAGAAATTGTCTCCCCTTTTTCGTTTTCAATAAAATAAAGAGATACGATTTCCGGATATTTGGCGCCAAATTCCATTTCCGCCCCGATTTTTTCGGCTTCGGCAAGAGGCATCTCGCGGCGCACAACGTTCAGGCCTTTTTTGATTTTATCATTGACCCAATCTTCCGTTTTTTTCTTTTCTTCGTCGGTCAATTTGTGGTCGCACAAGAAGTCCATCCGCAGGCGCTCTTCGGTGATGTTGCTTCCCCGCTGTTTTATATTTTTATCCACATTTGCTTTGAGCCCCGCTAGAAGCAAGTGATGCGCGGTGTGCAATCTGATTGTTTTCTCGTTATGATTCGCCAGCCCGCCCTTAAACATTCCAGCGGAAGAAGTCTGCGAAAGTTTCTGGTGCTGTCTCCGGGCATCTTCCCATTCTTGAAAAAAATTATCTGATACGGGAATATTAAGTTCAGAAGTTGTATCAGAAATATCGTTTGACCTTACCCCAAAAGTTGAAGATATACCAAATGCGGCATAACCAGTCAGTGGCTCCACTATATTTTTTTCTTTTCTACCCCTTAAAATTTCTACTGTGGCAACACGGCTTGTTTTATATCCCCGTTCTTCCTTATTAAATTCATCAAGAAATTTTTCTTTTTCTAAATTGGAATAAGTTTCAAAATATTTATTTATATATCTATTTACAATTGTTTCTATATTTCTATTCTTATAACTCGCTACAGTACGCATTAATCTCCTTAAAACATATCCTGCTCCAGTATTCGATGGCATTACTCCATCTGAAATCATAAACAGGGCAGCTTTTATATGGTCTGCAATAATTCTTTCTTCTTTTATCTTTTCGCCATTAAATAAATCTGTCTCATATACATTATTTTTTTTCTGCACTTGCACTAAAAGTCGTTCCAGTCCCATGCCGGTATCAATTCCTTTCACTTCCAGTGGTTTGTATTTCCCGTCCTTGGTTTTATAAAACTCATTGAAAACAATATTCCAAATTTCCACGCCGTTTATATAAACTTCCGTCGTCGGACCGCAAGGCCCTTCATCCCCCGTCGGCCCCCAAAAGTTATCGACACGATTGTGGTTTTTTATGGTTAGTTTTGAATCAATCTTTTTCCAAATTTCTCTGGATTCATTGTCTGCCGGAATTTCTTTATCCCCCTCAAAAACAGAAACATAATCTATCGCAAGTCCAAGCTCTTTGACTATAAAATCATATGCGTATTGTATCGCTTCTTTTTTCCAATACCCGCCGAAGGAAAAATTTCCAAGCATTTCAAAAAACGTGAGGTGTGTATCATCTCCTACTTCGTCAATATCTCCGGTACGAATGCATTTTTGCACCGTAGCTACATTTCGCCCACCAAAATCTTTGTCGGCAGCCTGTGGATTTGTGTAGTATGGCTTGAACTGCTGCATACCAGCAGTAGTAAAAAGCACCGATTCATCGTTGGGAATCAAAGAAGACGAGGGGATTATTTTATGCCCCCGGTTCTGGAAAAATTTCAGGAACTTTTGCCGGATTTCATTGGATTCCATTTTGGTCAATATTGTCGGAAATTTTTTGAATGGGCTTCTCCACAAAATAAAGAATGACAAAAACCGCCAGCACGAAAACGGCAGCAATCACGGACAAGCCGAAAAATCCGAAGCCCGCCGCCATACCGATGCCGGCTGTTACCCAAAGCCCGCCAGCTGTGGTCAGTCCCGTCAACCTGGAATTCTGAAACATAATGGCGCCAGCGCCCAAAAATCCGATACCAACGATTATCTGCGAAGCTACCCGCGCAGGGTCAAACCCAGCCAGACCTTTATACTTTACGGCAACCAGCTCGGAGACAATGACAAACACCGCCGCCCCTAAGGAAACCAAAGCGTGGGTCTTGATGCCCGCTTCCTTGTGCACTAGCGTCCGCTCCGCGCCGATAAAGGCGCCTAAAATAACCGCCACAAATAATCTTAGGATAATTTCGCTGTTTTGTATAAAAAATTCTTGCATATATAAATTATATAATAACTCCTCCCCCCAAGCAAACATCGCCGTCGTAAATTACGCAGGACTGGCCTGCCGCCGCCAAAACGGGCTTTTTAAAAACCACCTGTGCAAAGTCGAACTTTGCACACTTTATCGTGCAAGGTAAAAACTCGCCGTGATAACGAATTTGCGCGGTATAATTTTTGCCTGATTTTGGAATTTTAAAAATCCAATTTGTATCTTTTATTCCTACAAAAAAAAGATTCAAAGAATTCTGCTGGCGGAAGGTTCTGCCCGTAGGGCGGAGTAAAGCCAAAGAATTCTTTGAATCTTTTTTCATCTGCGATACCACTAGAATATTTTTTTTCACATCTTTGCCGACAATATAATACGGGCCGTCTTTCGGACTTTTTTTTGTAATCGTAAATCCGTGCCGTTCTCCCAAAGTGTGGAAGACCGCTCCGTCATGATACCCGATTATCTCCCCTGCCTCATTTTTTATCTTTCCTTTTTTTTCTTTGATGTAATGTTTGAGGAATTCTTTCAAATCCACCGCGCCTAGAAAGCAGATGCCTTGGCTGTCCTTTTTCTCTGCCACTGGCAGTTTAAATTTTTTAGCTAATCGGCGAACTTCTATTTTCTTCAAATTACTGATTGGAAATAAAATTTTTTTTAACTGCTCCTGCCTAAGCGTCCACAAAAAATAACTTTGATCTTTTGACGGATCACTCCCGCGGAGCAGATTTAGTATTTTTGACGAAAGCGGAACATGCTTTTTTTCAGTCGCTCGGTTCTTCGCTTCGCTCTGCCACTCCTTCAAAAAAGCATGTTCCGCTCCAGTTCTGGCGTAATGTCCTGTCGCCACAAAAATCTCCGCCGAAGGACGAACAAGCGCACCCATCGCCAGCGCTTTTTTGAGAAACGCGCCAAACTTTACTTCTTTGTTGCACATCACATCAGGATTGGGCGTCCGGCCCGCCTTATATTCGCGAATCATATAATCCGCCACTTCTTTTTTGTACACATTTTCGAAGTCAAAAGTTAGGAACGGGATACCCAGATGCGCCGCGACGCACATAGCGTCGTGGCGCTCCTCTTCCTCGTTGCACTCCAAAAAATCCGGATGCCAGGTCTTAATAAAAACCCCGACAACTTCAAAGCCCTGCTTTTTAAGAAGAGCCGCGCTCACAGCCGAATCCACCCCGCCGGAAAGTCCCACAAAAACGGTCTTTTTTTTCATGGTTCGACTTTGCTCACCATGACCCTGAGTTTTTATCGAATGGGTCATATATCAAACTTACAAGCTCATCAGTTTTTTGTAAAGCTCGAAGGTCGCGCGCGCGTCGGACAGGGCGGTATGCGCGCGTTCATTTTTGATACCGAAACGCACGCACAGCTCACGCAGAGAAAAATGCTCGACGTCCGGGTCCTTATGGAGTTTTGCCCAGGAAATCGAGACAGTATCCAGCTTGTGGTAATGCATGGTATTGGCTATCCCAGCCTCGCTTGAGGCATACTCCAAAAAACCGGAATCAAAAGCTACGTTATGCCCGATCATGATGCAATCTTTCGTTTTCTCCGAAAAAATTTTCATCGCCTCTCTCAGTTCAAGCGCTGATTCCCAGTCTTTCTCTTCATAATGATTAACCTTTAAAGCTACCGGGTCGGCATTTTCGATGTGTTCGGGTTTTATTTTCAACTCGAGCTCCCCAATGACTTCCAGGCCCGGCGTCGAGAACACACAGCCGATTTCAATAATCTCGTGCCGAAGCAAATTAAGGCCGGTGGTTTCTATGTCGATGAAAGCCAGATTGTGTTTTCTCATTTCTCCATTCTACCGCAAATATTTCAATTTGTTATCAAGGTGTTCCGCAAAACTTTTCGCGTAATGAATTCCGCCTTCTTTGTCGTGCAGATAATAAAGATAAGACGAACTCTCCGGATAAATGGCCGCTTCTATGGCCTCCAAACCGGGATTGCCGATTGGACTATTTGGCAATCCCCTCTTCTCGTAAGTTTCCGGCACGGCGTCCGCTTGGAGCGGCATGCCGATAGAAATCCTTTTCCATAAAATTCCGGAAATAATTTTCCGGTCAATATCCCCCTTTGCTTCTCTTTCAATAATCGAAGCCATAATGATGATTTCTTCCTCTGTCCTGCCCGATTTGGTTATCTCCGGTCGAACAGAACCAACTCTCTTCTCAAAATTGTCCCGCAAAGACTGCAGAACTTCTTCTTCCCCGGCATTGGTCAGAAAAAAGTAGGTGTCGGGAAAAAGATAACCCTCCAGCGGCTTCGCTTTCAGTAAAAACTCGGCCTTGTCGAAACTTATCAGCTCCGAAGAAACAATGTCGGCAATCTGATCAACATCAAACCCTTCTGGAATCGTAACGGAAACCGGCGCCATATGATGCTTGCCTCTCCCGATGCGCCAGGCAATTTCAAAAACCGGCAATTTATCCTCCAACAAATAATCAGCCGACACTATGCGTTTCTCGTCGCCCAGAATTATTACCAAAGATTCGAATACTGTCCTCGACCGTATGATATTTTGCTCCTTCAGCAGCGAAGAAATCACGCGCAAGTTCATTCCGGGTTCCACTCTAACCATGGTTCCGATGGGAAAATCGCTTGGAGCGCTTATAAACAAAAAATAAAAAACGCCCAAAAGCAGGACCGTGCCTAAGATCCCTCTTATATATTTATATTTCCATTCGGATACAGGATGGCCAAGTTCAGGTGGAGAAGAAAAATTTTCCATAAAATAATTATGTCGGTAAATTCGGTGGCGGAGAGGCTTCCTTGGATTCGATGCGCTCCAGGGTAGGAACTTTCAAAATCTGGCCCGGGAAGTGCCACAGGGTTGCCAGTTCTTCCGTATTTAAGACAAAAGTAAGATGATGGGGGTATGCTTTGATTATGCTGTCAAGCGAAAGAACCTGCGGAATAGGCCACTTCCAGTGATTCTGGCCAAAAATATGGTGGCGGAGCGGGAGATGAAAAAACGCCCGCTCGCGGAATTCATGAAGCATCCGGTTGGCCAGCATCATGATAGTTGCCGGCGAAGCCGTAAATATGCCGCTGTAAAAATCCGCCTGAGCCGAGTTTATGCGGTAAAATTCATTACAGTCGGGTTTGGCGTACTGGCGGAAAATAAGGCGGAGGTTCCGCCGGCTGTTCATATCAAACGCCTCTTTTTTCGCCACATACATAACCCTAATTCCGGTCTCGAAACCGACTTTGGCTGTTTTAGCGGACATTGCCGTTGCAGTATTATCTAAAAACTTAGGAACACGAATTTCAATTCGAGCCAATTTAACAAGTCCCTGACCCGGCTCTTCTCTTTGGGAAGTATAAGGCCTCATTAATTTAAACATTTCGTTCCTTGCCTCTACCACCCAATCGTGTTTGCCGAACCAAGTACCTTTCGTGCGATACGTTTTCTTGGAAGGCGTAACGACAATCTGCATCCACATTTGCTCCCCTTTTTGCAAGGAACCGAAAAGTTCCACCACCGGCGAAACAGGGTCAACTTTATATTCCTCCTTTGGATCTTCATCGAGTCCGTAATCAACATATGTCCTGATGGGATATGCCTCGGGCTTAGTCAGTTTGAATTCGCATCCCCACCCGTTCCACGCGCTCTCCGGCGATATCTCGTCAACCCCCAAAGTATAATCCTCCACCGCTTTGACCTGCGCCTGCGGATACTGCGCGTACATCTGCGTTTCAATCAGTCCCCGGATACGCGACGGCGTCCTTATATAAAAATGCACCTGCCCGTCGATGGAAGCAATCTCCAAAGAAAACCAAAACCAGACAGCTCCCTGCCAGTACTCTTCCTTGCCTCCTTTCATGCTCCAGTGATAGAGGGCGTTGGTTATAAAAAGTTCCATCGCCTGCGGACTCCGCAGGACCTCGCGCGGAGGGACTATTTCCAAGAGTACAAAATCTATTCCGGAAATGAAATCCTGCTGGATGTAATGCACCCAAAACCTCCAGGCAATCCGGCCCAAAAGCACCGTTCCACCCAGAGCTAGAATGGCCCTTACAACTTCGCTCTCTATGTTAAATTTCCAAACAAGGTAGAGGAGGATAACGACAATAATCCAAGGCCAGTGCTTGATTATAAATTCCTCTACCCCCGCCAAAAACTCATCCATACCTGTATTTTAGTATAGAAAGCCGAAAAAACAAAATGAAAAGATTTAGGCCAGCGCGTAAAGCCCTTTGGCGTTCTTTTTGAAATATTTTGAATTGGCCAGATTCACCAGAATGGTATTTTTCTTAAAATATCTTTCTTTCATTACTCTCTTTATGATTTCTTCTTTTCCCATCGGCTCTCCCGCTCTCTTTAAAATATCCTCTATGACTTCGCGTGCAATGCCGGCTTTATAGCCCCACTCGGAGAGGGCATATATCCCGCGCCCAACCAAGACAAAACGGGGATCCTTGATGAGCTCATTGTGGCAGGTGGCATAATGGGTTTTTTTGCCGAAAATCTTAGAAATTGAATCGGCCACCTCCTTGAAGTGCATCGGGGAACCGTGGCGCCTCATCACTAGATAGGCGAAATCCTTGATCCCGCGGGTACGGATGTTGGGAGAAGTCGCTTTGCCCCACTCGCCCAGCGGATTCTTGGAAATGGTCTTGGACATCGAGAGCCAGCGCTTGGCCATTTCCTCGTTTTTATACTGTTCGGCAACATCCTTCAGGTGCTCTAGAAACTTTTTAATCATTTCGGTTTCCGGAATCAGGTCTTCGTCTTTCAAGCTGGCGTAAAGCTTCCTCAGAGCATCATGAATCTTTTCCGTCATGGTGTCATCGATGCTCCAGCGAGTATGAAAGTGCTCGTCTTCGCGGTGTTTTTTGAAAGCGTCCCCCAGTACCAAGAAAAAATTGATATGGTTTTGGGTGGACTTATCTTTAGAAATATGGGGTAAAAGCTCGTGCTCGGCGACAATCGATCCTAAGTTGCGCACTATTTGTTTCAGTTCATCAAAAACCGCCTGCTCGTTTTTGTAGGCATCGGACTTTTTGATGAGATTGATAGCTGCGTCTTCGATCTGACGCACGCGCTCCCGGGTAATATTGTATTTTTTGCCGATTTCCTCGAGAGTTTTTCTCCGGCCGTCGGCGGTCAAGCCGAAACGGTTCATAATCACGTCCGAGGCGCGGCTATGCAGGTGCGAAATTATTTTTTGAGTGACTTTTTTAGGTTTGAAGGATGTCGTTGGCATAAATTGCTTCATACATTATATCACTAATTTCTTAATTTTACAATCATTCTCTCTTTACTCTGACCCGGTCAAGTTCGGTCAGATACTTCTTGCGAAGCCGGACGGATTTCGGAGTAATTTCCAGATAATCATCTTTATTCATCACTTCAAGACCTCGCTCAATATTCAAAACAAAAACAGGGTTTAAGGTTATAGCTTCGTCGGTGCCGGAAGCTCTCATGTTGGAGAGCTGTTTGCCTTTCGTGGGATTGACAGACATATCGTCTCCTTTTAAAACATTCCCGACAACCATCCCCTCGTAAACCTCTGTTCCGTGTTCTATGTACAATATACCACGTTCCTGTAAATTTGCAAGGGAAAAAGCCACGGCTTTGCCGTTTACCATGGAAACCATGGAACCATATTCTCTTTTCCTTATTTCCCCGGCATATTCTTTGAAACCAGTGACCCGTGAGGACATTATGCCTTCCCCTTTGGTATCTATGATGAATTCTCCGCGATATCCTAGAAGCCCGCGCGTCGGTATGTCAAAAATAACCCTAACGATACCTTCTTTTTCAACCATATTTTTCATAATACCGCGCCTTCCGCCGATTTTCTCAATTACCCCTCCGGAAAACTCCATCGGCACATCGATTACCAGCTCTTCGTATGGTTCCGTTTTAATTCCATCTGTCTCTTTGATAATAACTTCCGGCTCTGAAACCTGAATTTCAAAACCTTCCCGGCGCATATTTTCTAAAAGTATGGCGATGTGGAGTTCTCCCCGACCATACACTTTGAAAAAAGATGGGCCCATTTTATTTCTTCCCTGGTCGGGGGAAAAATCAACCCGAAGCCCAACATTCACCTCCAGTTCTCTTTCCAACCGTTCTTTGATCTGTCTGGAAGTTACAAATTTTCCCTCGCGACCCGCGGATGGAGAATCGTTCACTAAAAAATTCAAGGACAGGGTCGGTTCATCAATCGCGATATGTGGCAACATCTCCACGCTTTCGTCTTCACAAATAGTCTCTCCGATATAAATATCCGGAATTCCGGCTAGAAGAACAATGTCGCCGGAGTGGGCGACTTCTTCTTCTTTTCTGGCTATACCCTCAAAGCCAAAAAGTTTCGTAATTTTTCCTTTACGGGTTCCGTTCTCGCCTTTAACAAAAACCTGACTGCCGGAAAATATTTTCCCGGAGTAAATCCTGGCCACGGCCATGCGGCCCAAAAAATTATCATAGCCCAAATTAAAAACTTGCGCGGACATTTTTTCATTGTCGGACCCGCTAGAAGCGGGCAAAACTTTTTCCAAAATCACATCCAAAAGCGGAGATAAATCACTTGATTCATCACCAAGATTTCTAAAAGCCTTGCCTTCGCGTCCGACTGCGTAAACCGTCTCAAAATTCGCCTGGTCCTCACTAGCGCCCAGTTCAAAAAATAATTCCAAAACTTCCTCGTGTGCCCGGTGCGGATCAGAAGCCGGCTTGTCTATTTTGTTTATGACTACAATCGGCTTGAGCCCCAATTCCAGAGATTTTTTCAGGACAAATCTGGTCTGCGGCATCGGCCCTTCGGCGGCATCCACCAGTAAAAGCACGGAATCAATCGCGCGCAGAACACGTTCCACTTCCGAACCAAAATCTGCGTGGCCAGGGGTATCCACGATATTTATCTTTGTACCTTTGTAAAAGATAGACGTATTCTTTGAATAAATAGTGATACCTCGCTCTTTTTCCAAAGCGTTTACGTCCATAGTAAAATCCTCTTCGGACAAATCCCCGAATTGCCGCATAAGATTGTCAGTCAAAGTGGTTTTGCCATGGTCCACGTGAGCTATTATCGCTATGTTCCTGATTTCCATTTTTGTTTTAATTTTTACTTTTGTATTTTTGTGACTCTGGCAGGAATCGGACCTGCATTACAAGTTCCGGAAACTTGCGTTCTATCCATTGAACTACAGAGCCGTATCCTGTGCGTCGGGAAGGATTCGAACCTTCGTAGGCCTAAGGCCGACAGATTTACAGTCTGTTGTAATTGACCACTCTACCACCGACGCTTATCCGTCCCGGACGAGACGTGCATATAAAATAACACAAAACTGTCATTTTTGCACCTTTCCTTTTATGTTAGCCTGAAAGATCTACACCGAAGAGCGCGAACGCACGCGAATCGGGCTTTTTATTTTCCCTGCCTGTCCTCCAGCATGACCTTTTTTGGTTTCCAAAGCCAATTCTTTGTTTTTTACGGAAACGGAAATCGTATCTCCTTTTTTCACTCCATTAGAAATTATGTAGGAAGCGACGGGATTCAAAATTTTATTTTGTATCAGACGATTGAGCGGCCGCGCGCCGTAGTGCGGATCGTAGCCCTCTTTAGCCAGACGGGAAAGCGCCTCGTCGGAAATTTCGAAATTAATCCCCTTGCCAGCCAGGCGGTCCATCACCACTTTGATTCGCAGGTTCACTATTTCTTTCAAGGACTCTTCCGACAAAACATCAAAGACAATAATTTCATCCAGACGGTTCAAAAATTCCGGGCGGAAATTGTCTTTCAGCGCCTCCAAAACTTTCTCTTTCATATTGCCGTAATCCTGTTTGCTGGAATTATTGGAAAATCCGATTGATTCCATTTTTTCCACGAACTGCGAGCCAATATTGGAAGTCAGAATTATTATGGCGTTCTTAAAATTGACCACTCGGCCCTTGCCGTCAGTCAAGCGTCCCTCGTCAATAACCTGCAAAAGTACATTGAAAACTTCCGGATGGGCTTTTTCGATCTCATCAAAAAGAACCACGGCGTAAGGCCGATGCCGAATGGCTTCCGTTAGTTGTCCCGCTTCGTCGTAACCGACATAGCCCGGCGGAGAACCAATCAGCTTTGACATCGAATGTCTTTCCATGTATTCGGACATATCCACGCGGATAATCGCGTTGTCATCATTGAACATGAACTGTCCCAGCGCTTTGGTCAGCTCCGTCTTACCAACTCCGGTCGGGCCCAGGAATATGAACGAACCGATCGGCCGGTTCGGGTCCCCGATACCAGCGCGCGAACGGCGAATAACGTCGGCCACCCGCTTGATAGCTTCATTTTGTCCGACTACTCTTTTATTTAATTCCGTTTCCATTTTCTCGAGCTTTTCCCGCTCTTCCTCCAACATTTTGGTAAGTGGTATGCCCGTCCAGCGCGCGACCACTTCCGCGATGTCTTCGGCGGTAATTTCTTCTTTCAAAATCCGGCGCGATTTCTGCAGTTTTTTCAGACGCGCCAGCTTTACTTCGAGCTCTTTTTTCAATGTCGGTATTTTCCCGTAACGTATTTCCGCCGCCCGGGAAAGATCGGACCTCATCTCAGCGTCTTCGGCCTCTAGACGGATACTCTCGAGCTCTTTCTTGATTGCGCGTATTTCGACGACGGTAGATTTTTCATTCTGCCACTTCAATTCAAGCTCTTTGGTTTTTTCGGACAGATTGCCTATCTCTTTGTCTATTTCTTTGACCCTGTTTTTTATTTCTTTCTCTTTCTGTTTATCCCCCGCTGAAGAACTTATTTCTTTTTTCAGCGCTTCTTTTTCAATTTCCAAACGCATTGTTCTTCTGTTCGCGTCTTCCAGAACCGGCGGCTTGTTCTCCAGCATTATCTTGAGCGACGAAGACGCCTCGTCAATCAAATCCAC
>Ga0075950_102_pt1 | contig 23373 bp, 29 predicted proteins | sample RifGroA2_FD_68014 | JGI IMG/M metagenome (GOLD analysis project Ga0075950, IMG submission 68014) | Parcubacteria (Nomurabacteria) bacterium GW2011_GWA2_43_15 | reverse complement strand
TGCAATTTTATTTTTTTGGTTACTTTCTTGGCCATTTTTTCACATTACTCTAAATTTTCTTAACTTGCAAGAAATCGAGTTCCACCGGGGTTTCCCGGCCGAACATGGAAACGAGAACTTTGACTTTGCCCCGGTCCTGGTCCACGGAATTTATCTTGCCTTCCAGGTCCTTGAACGGACCATCGGTAATCAAAACGGTCTCGCCGACAGCCATGTCAATATTGTGTTTAGTGGTTCCGGCATCCATCTTTTTAAAGAGGTAATCCACTTCTTCCTTCTTCAGTGGAACAGGATTCACGCCCGCGCCGACAAAGCCGGTCACTCGGGGGGTATTTCTCACCACATACCAGGAATCGTCGGTCACTATCATATCCACCAGCACATAGCCCGGATAAATTTTTTCTTCCACTTCCACCCTTTTGCCGCCTTTAATTTTTATTTTTTTTTCAACCGGAACGATGACATTGAAAATCTTGTCGTTCATCCCGAGAGAATCTATGCGCTGTCTCAGGTTGCGCAGGACGACATTTTCGTACCCGGCATAAGTGTGTATCGCATACCAATTTCTAGTCGCCTGTGTTTCTTGTTTGGACATATTTAGATCCCGATTACTCTCTGTAATCCCTGCGAAAAAATGAAATCAAAAACACCCAAATAATAGGCGACAACGACGGATAAAATAATCACTATCAAGGTATAGTAGAGTGTCTGGCTTCTCCCCGGCCAAATCACATGCTTTAATTCTGTTTTCGTCTCTTTCAAATATTCGGTAATTTTTGACATATACTTGCCGCCTCTGGCGGATATTTAAAAAACTTTTACCTTATAAAAAAGCCCCCTCAAGGGCTTTTTTAATGGTACTCTCTTTCTCTAAATAGTCAACCCGCCAAGAGGTGGGCAGGTCTTATCTGATTTCGTAAGTAATCGTCACATTGGATGTAATTTTATTCTCCCCCATCGGAAGAGTCGGTGCAGGTACGCCTCCTGCGCTATCGGCGGTTGCCATCATGCTTTTTTCATACATAGGATAAACTGGATAATCCCCGTTCTCGGAGAAATTCACAATCCGAACCAGGCGTACGCCGAGATCGCGGGAAAGGGATTTGGCCTTGACTTTGGCCTCATCAATGGCCATTTTGCGGGCCTGTTCTTTCAGCCCCTCTTCGTTTTCAATCGAAAAATCAGGGCCGTTTATTTCGGAAACTCCCGCGGCACCGATGCCTTGGATAATTTCACCGGCTTTGGTAAGATCGTGAACCTTGACCGAAACATATTCGGAAACTTCATAACCGATTATTTTCGGCGCTTCCGGCCGGCACGGCATTCCCAATCCATAACAAGGGGTCCCGTAATCATACTTCGGATAGGAACTGTAATTCTCGGTTTTTATATCTTTTTTGGCGATGCCGCTATTGTCAAGAAAATCGAGAACAGCGCTTTCTTTGGCCGTCACTTTGGATTGCGCGCTTTTTATATCGCCAGCACTCTCGCGGATGGTAAAACTGACCGTCGCCAAATCCGGTGCCGCCGAAACCTCTCCTTTGCCGGAAAAACTGATCGTATTGGAAGCCGGGGCGCCGCCGCCGATAAAATTATAACTCTTAATTTCCGAAACCGTCCTCATTAAGAAGTATAAAGACAGTATGATCCCTAAGGCAAAAATAATTTTTATTAAATTGGACTTTTCACTGCCAGACTCCGTAAGCGTCTTCGGGTGGAATTGTCAGAGTTTTCTTTTCGCCGACTTTCATTCCGACTATTCCCTCATCCCAACCGGGAATCACTTGTCCAGCACTTAATAAAAATACGAACGGCTGCACATGATTGAACTTCGGATCCACGTTTGAATCAAAAACCATGCCATTCTCCAACCGGCCGGTATAGTTCATGGAAACTGTGTCCCCCGCCTTTGCCACCTCCGTGTCCTGAGACGTAGCGGGAACATTATTATTACCTATGTTTGAAGACATATCTACTTTTTTATTTATACTGATAAAAACTAAGACCCCGACCAGCGCCAAGCAAATCACAACCGCCAAAACTATGTTTATGCTTTTCTTTTCCATAGTACTTTAATTATAAACCCTATATTTTTTTACACAATATTGACTTCTGTTTCTAATTTTATCCCGTAACGCTCAAAATAGCTTTTCTTTATTGTTTCCGCAAAATCCATAACTTCTTCACCGGTTGCTTTGCCGTTAGTTATAATCACCAACGCATGTTTTTCGTGCACACCGACATTGCCCTTCCATTTACCCAGCCAACCCAATTCTTGCAGGAGCCTTCCGGTGGCAATTTTCACAAAATCTTCATTTTGAACCGAATCTTTATAATAAAGCTGATCGGGAGAATAGCATTGAAGTTCTGAAATTTGTTTTTTTAATTCTTCATATTTTTTTCTGCTGACTACCGAATTCAGGAAAAAACTACCAACTGTGGGTATTTTTACTGGATCGGGAAGCTTTCGTTTTCTGATATTTACCACAGCTTGATATACGTCTTTGATAGTGTAAGGCGGGGTAGACATTTTTTGTAGCTCTTCTTTCACAGAGTCACGAACTATTCCGATTTGATAGTAAGAAGTTTCAATCTGTGGATTTTTAGAAAGTTGAATCTTAATTTTAAGTATTATGTATTTCCCTTTTAATTCTTTTTTAAAAATACTGTCCCTATAGCCAAATTTACATTGAGCTTTATTAAATTTCTCAATTTTCCCTGTTTCGATATTGAACGCATCAAGAGATTCAAAAACCTCCGAAAAATTCTGCCCATAGGCTGCAATATTTTGCACCGGCGCCGCACCGACTGTCCCGGGAATATAAGCGAGATTCTCTATACCTCCCCAATTATTATTCACAGCATATGTTACTAAATCATGCCAATTTTCTCCAGCGCTGACTTCCAGAAAAACTACTTCGTCATTATCTTCCACAACTCCTTTCCCTAACATAGAAATTTTTACAACTATTCCGTCAAAATCTCGGATGAATAAAACATTGCTTCCGCCTCCCAAAAAAAACTTCTTATTCTCCGCGAACACCGGATCGGCAAAAAGTTCCTTCAGGTCTTCTTCTGAATTTATCTCGACAAAGAACTTCGCGTTCACATCTATGCCAAAAGTATTCAGTTTGGACAGGTTATAGTTTTTTTCTATTTTCATTTTACAAAATCTCCTTTTCCAATCTTCTTTCGATCTCCTCCTCGGAGAACGGGCGGATCATTTTCTTCAGTTCCGGATCCTGCGACAAATCTATGCCTTGTTTTTCCAAAAGCAGGGCCGTCATTTTCACCAGCTTGGTAATTTCCTTTTCGGAAATAAGATTGAGCTGCAAATGGGTCTCTTCCCGCAAATCGTCCACTTTGGCCGTGCGATTCTGCGATATGAGCACAAAAATCGCGAGGATAATCGCCTCGATCGAGACAATGGTCGTAAGTAAGATGAAAGGAAAAGGATCGAAGGCCGGCACGCCTTTTATCTGGCCGGTATTGACGAGAATCCAGGCGGCGAAAAAAACCACGTTGAGCCATAAAAAATTGCTGCTCCCGAAATTCGAGGTCATCCAGTCGGCCATCCGCTCCATGTTTGTCCTTTTGGCATCGGCCTTGGCCTTGATGCTCCGGTAAATCCTTCTTCGCGTCTCCTCGTTGTCGCCGAAGAGAGTGCGCAGAAATGAAACATGATGGTTCTCCATTTGTCAATTATAGCATAATGAAAATATTATAGTATAATCGGGATATGAAATCTTTCTCGCACAGAATGTCGCATTTAGGCACGGAAAACGCTTTTTCGGTCATCGGCCGAGCCAAAAAATTCGAAGAAGAAATACTAAAACCGCAGGGCAAGCGCCTGATATATCTGCAGATCGGCGAGCCGGGTTTTGACACCCCGGAAAATATAAATCAGGCGGCAATCCGGGCGATAAAAGAAAACCGGACGCATTACACTCCGACACCTGGCATTCCCGAACTGCGGCAAGCGGTCGCGAAAAAAATAAGCCGAGAAACGGGGACCTCGTATTTGCCGGAAGATGTGGTGGTGACAGCCGGGGCAAAATCGATTATTTTTTACACGATAAACGCGCTCATTGACGAAGGCGATGAGGTTGTCATCCCCTCTCCAGCCTACCCTATTTACGGATCAGTCGCGGAATATCTCGGAGGCAAAGTCGTGCCGCTGCGGTTAAAAGAAGAGGGCGATTTCAATTTAGATATCGAGGAATTTAAAAAAAGCATCACGCCGAGAACAAAACTAATAATTTTAAATTCTCCCCAAAATCCCACCGGCGCAGTGTTCAAAAAAGAAACGATAGAGAAAGTGGCGGAAATTGCTAAAAAATACGATCTGTGGGTGCTCTCCGACGAGATTTACGGCGAAATAGTGCACGACGGCGAACATTTTTCGATTGCCAGTGTGGAAGGGATGAGCGAGAGAACAATCATCTTAAACGGCTGTTCGAAAACATACGCGATGACCGGTTACCGCATCGGTTGGGGAGTTACCAAAAACAAAGAAATGGCGCAAGCTCTGGAAAAACTGGCCTGTAATGATGTTTCCTGCGCCAACGCGATCGCCCAATACGCCGCGCTCGAAGCGTTGGAGGGGCCCCAAGCGGAAGTTAAAAACATGCTGAAAGAGTACAGAAAAAGGCGCGACCTCCTGGTTAAATTAGTGAACGAAATCAAGGGAATGAAGTGCCATTCTCCGGAAGGGGCTTTTTATCTCATGGTCAACGTGCGCGAACTGTTGGATAAAATGAATATCTCAGTGGAAGAACTCTGCGACCGGATTATGAAAGAAGCGAATGTATTGATATTGCCCGGTTCGGTTTTCGGGCGCTACGGAGAAGATTTTGTGAGATTTTCCTACGTCTCGACGGAAGAAGATATAATCGAAGGCCTGGCCCGAATAAAAAAATTCGTGGAGTCCTGTGATATTAATCTAGTTCCTGACAAGAATTTGAGCTCCGTCGCTGCCTAACTTGATAATTTTTGACGCTCTACCAGTCAAAGTTCCTCCGTCTTCATAAAAATCAACCGCGTCGCCGAAATAATTTTGGGCTTCAGAAATATTTTGAGCTGGAGATAGGCCTTCCGGATTAGCCGAAGGCGCAATTAACGGCCCAGTTTGCAAAAGAAAATCCTGAAATTCCGGTTTTTGCGGCCGGCGGAAAGCGATACCGTCCAAAATAAAGCTGGTTGGTTCGTCGGTTTCCGGAATTTTAAATTTGGAAGAGTCAACTCCGAATTTTTTCGTTTCGCTCCAGTCCCCGATTAGGATGATACACTGCTTCTCCGGCGCGCGATTTTTTATTTTATAAATTCTCGCTACGGTGGCCGGCAAATCCGCCCGGCCGACCACGCCGTAAATGGTATCGGTCGGTATTACCGCTATTCCCCCATTTTGCAGCACTTTTTCTAAATCTTTCATTGTTTTAATTTAAAACTCCTGTGGCCCTTTTCATTTTTTATGGAAATAAAAATGTGTTTGGCATGCGAGGGAATAATTTTCCGCACGTTCTCAGGCCATTCTAAAAAAACAATATGATCTTTGCTACTAATAATTTCCTCCCACCCCAAATGCGACAGTTCTTTTTCATTCTTCAGGCGGTAAGCGTCAATGTGAAAAAGGAATTTATGGTTTTTGTTTTTCAGCGCGTACTTTTTAACAATCACGAAAGTTGGACTCTGAATTTTGCGCTTTATGCCAAGATGCTTGGCTATTTCTTTTACCAGGGCGGTCTTGCCCGCGCCCAAATCCCCAGACAGGCACACCATCACGGCTCCTTTTCCAAAATTCCCTTTTTTTAATATTTTTTCAAGAAAAATTCCGGCTATCTTGGCTGTTTCTTTGATATTTTTTGCCGTTCTTCTCGTCCTTTTTTCCATATTTTTATCTTATCATAGTTGGTGTATAATTGAATCGTATGATGATAAAAAGAATCATAAAATTTTTCGACAAACTGGAAGACAAAACCAGGGGGAAATTGAGCCATTATCCCATTATCTACGCCTTTTTGGGGGGTGTTGGAGTGGTGTTGTTTTGGCGGGGAGTGTGGCATCTGGCCGACGACATCAACCTCGGCAATATCATTTCAATAATAATCGGAACTGTTCTTCTGCTCATAACGGGAGTGTTCGTGTCGGCCTTCATAGGAAGCCGGCTCATCATTTCCGGCCTGATCGGCGAAAAGAAGCTTTCCGAAAAAGCAGAGGAGGAAATTGAAACGGAAGAAACCCAGCTCAAGAACCTGCAAAGTACTCTTGAAAGAGTCGAGAAAAAAATATCCGATTTGGAGGCGGGGGTCGGAAACCACTAATTTTTCCGGCGGAACAAATATTTCGCGGCTTCTATGAGAAAAACATTCAAGACAAGCCAAAGGATGATGAACGGCAGCCACTTCAAGGGCAGTGGCGCAAGTCCAAATATATTCCGCATGAAAGGCAGGACCATCGTCAGAATCAAAAGCGCGGCGGCAATCGCAATGCTCCAATTCAGCTTGGTGTTGGAAAAAACGGGATACGAAAAAAGCGGACGGTGCAAGCTGCGGAAAGAAAAAGCGATGGCCAGAATATAGGATGAAAAACATACGAAGAACACGGACCGAGCAACCGGGAGATCAACGCCGATTTTTATCAGGAAATAGTACAGCAAAAAAATAAGGGTGGAGCTTAAAACGCCAACGCCGAAGGCGAGAATCTTCACGCCATTGGTAAATATGAGCTTCAAATCCTTACCGGAATATTTTTCCCTGTCTATGTCCTCGTCAAAAGCAAAGGCGAGTGCAGGCAAGGAACCGGTAAAAAGATTCACCCAAATAATCTGCAGGGCGGTAATCGGAAGCGCCAGCCCGAAAAGCAGACTGCCTCCGATGACAAAAATTTCATCCAGAGAGTTCGACAGAAGATATACGATGGCTTTCCGGATGTTCGATAAAATTTTGCGCCCTTCGTCTATAGCCAGGCTGATTGTCGTAAAATTATCGTCCAAAAGGATTAAGTCCGCGGCGCTTTTGGCCACATCACTTGCTGAACCCAAGGAAATACCGATATCCATGGCTTTCAAGGCCGGCGCGTCGTTCACTCCGTCGCCGGTCATCGCCACTATTTCTCCCAGCTTCCGATAAAGCTGGCCGATGCGCATTTTATCTTCCGGGGTCACCCGGGCAAAAATCTTAATTTTAGGCAGTAATTTAAGCAGTTCTTCGTCCGGCAAAATTCTGATATCACTACCGGTCAACACCTCGTCCTCTTCCACTTTCCAATCCAAACTCTTAGCCACGGAAATAGCCGTGCCTTTTAAGTCGCCGGTAACCAGCACTATTTTTACTCCGTGGGATTCGATATTCTTTATTGCAGAGGGTACTTCTTCGCGAATCGGATCATAAAAAACCAGCATTCCCAAGAAATCAAGATCCGCCACTTCGCTTGCCGAAAAATGTTTTTGAGAATGTTTTTTAGGGAAAGCGGCAATCCCGATGAGCCTTTTGCCGTCCCGGCTGGTTTTTTCAATCCAGGATTCAAGTTTTATGTACTCTTCCTTGGAAATATTCGATTTCTTAAGCAAAATATCCGGCGCTCCCATTACCACGTACAAGTTCTCCTGGAGGGACACCGAAAATTTATCGGTCGAATTAAACGGCAATACCAGACGGGACGAAGCGGAAGCAATAATTTCGGTCGGAATATCGTGCAAGATGGAGGCCTTGGCGATATTTACCTCAAAGGGCCGGCCACGAAAAATCCAGTTCTTTTTGTCGTCGTTGGAATTTTCAATTGACACGTCTATATTGGAAAGCGAAAATTCCAGCAATTTTTTGTGCTCATGGGAAAAATTTTTATAATTCGGAACGTGGTGTTCCAAAGAAAGAAGCTCACTTTTAGAATGTATGCCGGTCAGTTGCATATCGGCCAGGGTGAGCGTGCCGGTCTTGTCGGTCATAATAAGAGACGCGGATCCCAAGGTCTCGGCCGCGGTCAATTTTTTGACAATCCCTTTTTTCTCCGCGATACGAACGGCCCCGATGGCCAAAATTACGGTCAGCGCGATAGGCAACGCTTCCGGCACCGCTCCGACGGCCACCGCCACGGAAAGCACCAGCATCGGAAGCAGTTCCTCGCCACGAGAAATCCCTAAAATCAAAATACCGACGACTATCACGATGACTATTCCGAATATGAGCCAGGCCAGGCGATTGACTCCTTTTTTAAGCGGAGTTTCTACCCTGTCTATTTTAGAAACAATGCCGGCTATTTTGCCGATCTCGGTGGAATTTCCAGTGGCGCAAACTATGGCGGTGGCATAACCCTGGACTATCAACGTTCCCGCGTGGGCGATATTGTTCCGTTCCGCGACAATGGTCGACACTTCCAGGGAATCTTCTTTTTTTTCAACCGGGATCGATTCGCCGGTCAAGATCGCCTCGTCAACCCGAAGATCGTTTTCGGCCAAAATCCTCGCATCGGCGGGCACCCGGGTCCCGTAGGACAGCTTTACCAGATCCCCGGGCACGAGCGAAGAAGAGTCGATTTCCTGCTCCCGGTTATCCCTCACAACTTTTGCTCTTTCTTTTATATAACTTTTCAGTTTGTCCAGCGTGTTTTCGGCGTGATATTCATGATAAAAACCGAGCAGGACATTTAGTAAAACGGCGAAGGAGATGACGGCCATGTTCATCCATTCCCTAAGAAAACCGGTAATGAGCGCGGCGCCGATCAGCAAAAAAATCAACGGGCTTATGAACTGCCTTAAAAACAGAAAAACCACATTTACTTTTTCTTTATTGTGAAAAACGTTACTCCCGTATTGAAAGAGGCGGCTTTGGGCTTCCTTGTTGGTTAAACCGCCGGACGACGTTTCAAATTTTTTTATGGTTTCTTCTTTGGAAAGCGACCAAGGTTGTGTAATTGTTTGCATCGGCAGTTATTAATTATACTATACTTCTTTGCGAGGCATATTCTGTTTCTAGATGACCTCCGTTTCTAAAACATATGCGGAATTTGTTATTTCAATGTCAAATCTAACCCTCCCGATGACCTGTCCGCGATCGGTTTCTATATCCACCCGCCACTCTCCGGCAAAGACGCTGTTCTTTTTGGAAAAACCCCGGTACCCTTCATCCCTTCCCCCCTTGATCGGAAAACTTATCTTATTCACGCTCTCCCACCTGCCTTTACTCTCATTGAAATACTGCCAATGATGTATCAGCCGGATGCCAAGGTCGGTCGGGGCGAAAACGGAACTGAAAAAATAAGCCGGTTCTCCGGGAAGAAGATGGAGGGTCTGGCCCAGGTTCCATTTTTCGCGCCAGGTATCCTCTTCCCCAACAACCAAATAATCTCCGCTCCCTTGCTTCTCCACAAAATGAAACACGTCCCCTGTCTTCAGCGAAAGGGGTATCGGCGGAATAATATTCGTGAAATAAAAGACGTTCATAAAAATATACAGGAGGGATACCGTCAAAAACAAAAATTTTTTGCTTTCCGTATATCGCCCGGGCGCAAGCCGCGAAATAATAAAAATAAAAATGCCGATTAAGGCCAAGCTGACCGCGCCGCTTCCGAGAAAAACCAAAAATCCCATCTGTTTGATTAAAACCGGCAAAAAATAAATAGAAAACAAAAAAAGCGCTATAAAATAAATTCCGGCCTGAAAAACAAGCTTGGAATACCTTTTTTTGAAAAATTCGTTGCCGATCAGCAGAATAAATAAAATCAAAACAAAGGCACCACTGGTAAAAACGGAAGCGCTTTTGGAATAAAAAATGACAAAAGCGCTGAAAAGCCCACCGAAGGAAAATTGGAGAAGAAACGGGAGGAATTCGTGGATATTTTCAAAAAATTTTCCCCGGATCCGGCCGGTCCCGTATAAATTTATCGCCAGAATGCTCGCGCCGGCGACAATAAGATAAAGCAGAATGAAAAAATTGTCCAAGAAAAAATCCACTCTTTTTAAGGTAAGAGAGTCAAAGATAAAACCAAAAATTAAAGCCAGAGAGGACAGCCAGGCCTCGTATTTGCTGAAAATAATTTTAAGATTCTCAAAAAATAGTTTGAGTTTGCTCATATTGGTGTCGTTTATTTGTCCTGTGTGCCCAGGGGGGGACTCGAACCCCCATGCCTTGCGGCGCTACCACCTCAAGGTAGTAAGTCTACCAGTTTCTCCACCTGGGCAGAATGAACTTTAAAATTATTCGGGGGCTTTTTCCACTACTTCCTCCTCTGCCCCTATTTGATTAGTTACCGCACGCATTTTACCGCGGACATCTTTGACGGCTTTGGTGCGGATATAGTAAAGCTTGGAGCGGCGGGCGCGGGATTTCTTGGTTATCTCAATTTTATCGATCATTGGAGAATAAAGCGGAAAAATTCTTTCTACCCCCACTCCAGAAGCGACCTTCCGAACAGTAAAAGTGGCTCCGGCTTCCCGGCCATGTTTGCGAGCAAGCACAATACCCTCAAAAGCCTGTAGGCGGAACTTGCCTTTTTCTTCCAGAATCTTGGACCAGACGTTCACAGTGTCGCCGGCCTTGAAATCGATTTTCTTGCGCGCTTCTATATCCACTGGGCTGAATTTGATTAAATTGATTTTATTTCCTGCCATGACGGATTTAATCTAGCACAAAAAATTTTTAAGGGCAACTTGCCACGTTTTGGCGGGGTCACATAAATTCAGCCTGATAATCCTTAACACAGTAGACTATTCTCGGATCCTCGGGGGCATAGGGAGTATAAATTTCTACTCCACACTTAGCACAATTTCGATGATACATCTTCGGTTTGGTCATCCGCGCGAATCGTTTATTTTCCCGGCATTTCGGGCACTCGTGCGGCAAAGGAAGTCCGAACTGGCGCATTAGGCCGAGTTCCCCTTGGGTGATTCGATACGCGCGCCTGCATTCCGAACACTCAATAATTTTCTCTAAAATGTCGTTTTCGGTTTTTTCAATCGTATCCGGCAAATCATCGGCTTTCATGGTAGTTTGCGCTGAAGGATTTTCTTCATCATCCCAAGAATACCCCATGGCCAAAATTTCCTCTTTCGATTTTGGCAAAAACTTCATAGCGGTTGATTTATTGTATGAGGATTCACTCATCTCGGGCGGAAAAAATTCCCCGTAATAATATTTACGGCCGAGTTTGTCCACGTATGGATTCTTTTTCATGTCTTCAATTATTTTTTCCTTCAATTTTTCGTATTCTTCTTTGGAATATTGCTTATTCAGAATGCAATACGATTTTCTTTTCAGGTTCGCGCAACCAAAATTATTTTTTCCGGCTACATTCAGGCAACAATACTCCGAATTCATTATATCTGGCGTCATACGATAGGAGAATCTGACATTATTGACATTCTCCCCCACTACCGCGCATTCATAGGCAAGCATGGCATTATTCCCCCAGCCAGAATAATCCCAGCAATCCTTGGCTGGAGCGACAGTGATAAACTGGCACCATTTGCAATTCTCGGAACCGTTGACAATAAAACACTCTTTTGAATTTCTGGAATTATAAATGTGCTCGCCTGTAACATTCACATTTAAGGAGTGCCCGTTATATTCTCTATACGGCTTGGTCAGCCAAAATTCATGCGCTTTTTTCTTGAGTTCACGCAAATGAGACCAAGATTCAAACCCCAATTCTTTCATCTTTTCCATATAATCCTCCTTCGAATATTTTTCGTTAAAAATGCAGTAGCTAGCCCCGCGCAGATTGACGCAACCTATGCAATTAGTACAGCTATAGCAGTCGCACGAAAACCAAACATCCACGCAGGCGTCGCATTCATCCGAAAAGAAAGTATTGTAGCATCTGTACAACCCAACACCTTCATAACACATTTCCGAATCTTTCATGCGCAAACAATCCAAACTAAACTTAAGATTATTAAGAATCGAAGAATAAAACACCCGCTCGCAGTAATCCGCCCAAAAAACCATATAGCAGTCCTTGCACCAAGAAAGGCCATTGCAGTAATCTGAATTCTTCAAGCTGGTGTATAAAGTCTCCAGCGCCGCGTAAGGAGTTTTCTTTTTCAGTTCTTTTATTTGCTCCAAGAAGGGGCGCCTGGGATCATAATCCATGGCGTATTCCGTACCGTCCCAATCGTCCGCCCACCAGCATTTATTGCAAAAAACTTTTATTTCGCTTTTTGGGGAATAGGTCGATAATGTGCGCTCTCCGCATTTGTCACAGTTGCGCCAAAACAAATCCCACGCATTAAGAAACGAAAGGCGTCTCATCATCCGGCACTCCGGGCACCAGGTCGGCGGGGGGACTTTGATTTTCTCATAAAAATTGAAATCTTCGGTTTCTATCGTGAAATCTTTTTTGCAGTTTTGACAGGATTTGGTTTCCGCTTCCATAATATTATTTTACTACTTTTTTTAATTCAGCCGGCACAAGCGATTCAACTTTTACAACTTCTCCTTTTAAGTTCTGAAATTCTATTGACTTCGCGTGAAGCGCCATTCGTTTTAATCCTTTTGGGCAGGGATTGTTTGGATTATAAAGTGAATCGCACACGACCGGATGGTTGAGATATTTCATGTGGACGCGGATCTGGTGCGTCCGGCCGGTTTTGGGGTGAATTTCAAGATAAGTAAATTTATTCCCTTTTTTGTCTTCAAATTTGCCCAGAACTCTGTACTGAGTAATCGCTTCGCGCATCTTCCCGCGCGCTCCGCGGCCGGCGGAATAGCGGCGGAAATCGACAGGGCTCCGACCGATTGGTTTGTTTATTATTCCCCGGTCATTCTTTACGGAACCGGAAACGATCGCGACATAAGTTTTTTTGATTGTCCGTCCCTGAAATTGCTTTTTCAAAAACTCGTACGCCTTTTTATTTTTCGCCAAAAGCAGAACACCGGAGGTTTCGCGATCCAGGCGATGAGCTACTTCCATTTTTGGATATTTTTTTTTGAATATATCTATAATCGTTTTTTTGTCTGGGCCTGCCCCGTTGCGAGGTTGCTCTGCTGCGGGGTGCACTAAAATCCCAGATGGTTTGTCCACGGCTAGAATATCGGTATCTTCATATAGAATTTTTATTTTCATAAGATTTGGTCACAAATATTTTTCTCCAGAAAAATTTCGCGACCCCGGCTCGCTGTTTTATCTTCTGATAAAACTTGCTCCGGCTCACAAATCGCTCGCAGGCAAAGCAGTTTGCCTGCTTTCCGCGATTTGTGCCCCCGGTAAGAATCGAACTTACATCAGCGGCTTAGAAGTCCGCGGTTCTATCCATTGAACTACGGGGGCATTCTCTCGCCTGTGCGCGGTTTAGGACTTGAACCTAAGACCTTCCCGGTGTAAACGGGTTGCTCTACCAACTGAGCTAACCGCGCAAGTTATTACAAACTAACACTTTTATAAAGACGGGTCAACGACCGGGATGGGTGAATTTAATATGCCGGCCGATTTATTTTCCCGTTCAGAAAAATAATCAAGTACTTTCTCCAGACGATTCTCGTCAACCATCGGAACTTGTTTGTCACTATCCGCAATCGGCAAAAAGGACTCCCGACTGACTTGCGTAAAAAGATAAAATCCGGAAACAAAAGACGCGAGAATCAAGGCCAAAGCCAGGCAAAGAACGATCTCCCAGCTGATGTTCGGATTAGTATGGAAACCTCCTTTTCTGAAACTTTTTTTGATTTTGGGTATTTTTATTTTCATATTTTAAATTACGGAACAAAACTCAAAAGTTTTACCCGGAAAAGCGCCGTCCACTCCGCGCTCGCAGTGACTTCTTCGGAGATGACCTCCTTGCTTGATTTTTGCAGGTCCACCGAGACAAACTCCAGCTCATACGGAGAATTTTCCAGAAGCGTCAAAAATCTGTAAAGCGCCTCAAAACTCCCCGATGTTTTTATCGCCACCGAAAGCTTTTTCTCCTCTTTCGGTATATCAACTGAAACAACTTCCGATTTGGCTTTGGCTTCAAGCGCCAGCTCTTCAATGGTATCCAAAAACGGCACAACATTAGAACTCTGCGCAAAATGGGATTCCAGCAATATCCTCTTGTCCTCGATGGCCTTGATCGAACGGTCAAGCGATTTTATCCCTTCGCGCCTGGTTGCTTCAGTTTGCCACTCGGTCTGCATTTTCTCCGAAATCATTTGATTGCTTTTTGCCCCTTTATATAAGAAAACAAGCACAACAGCGGAAAAGGCCAAAAATATTACAGAAAGCAGCAGGGGCACTTTTTTGAATTTTTGAAAACTGTGCGGGCTATCTTGCATATCATTAATTACGAAGGGATTATACTTAAATAAAATTCTATATTAGATCCTTTCACAAAATTGGAAATCGGCAAATCAACTTTCTTGAAGGTGATATCGTCTTCCAGCGCGCGGCGAAACAAAAGCAACCGTTCACGGCTTGGCGCCAGGCCGCGGATATTTATTTTTTTGCCGTTTAGGACGTTGTTTTCATAGAAAATCTGGCTGATTTTAATGTCGGGCATTTTTTGAAAAATTATTTCATTAATCACTTTCTGGGAAACCAGATATTTATTCTTTTCGGCATTTTCAATCGTACTTAACTTGCTGTTCAGGTCCTCTACGGAAGTGAGGGAATCCTGGTCGACCAGAGGCATTGGCTCTTTTTTTTGCATCTCCAGTTTTTCATTAGCCAAATTTTTATTTATGGAAGAGAGAAAATAAGACGGTAAAATTGAGACAGAAGCGACAAGAACGCAACAACCCAGCACCATAAAAAGCACGACCGTAAGCCGAAAGTAAAAATCTTTCACCTTTTTCTTCTTTTCTTGATTTGGAATCAAATTAATCATAATCAAAATCCCCTAGAGCGAGTCCTAAGGCGGCTGCAAAAGTCAGCGACTTGTTGAAACTTATCTCCGGAACATACACCCCCGTTTCCACGATATTTGTCCAGACATTGGCCATTTCCACTTTGGTTTTCATGCTGACGGATAAATATTCAGACAGACCGACGAGATTTGAATCCCCGCCGCAAAGGATTATTTTTTTGATCGGGGGATGATCCCTGTTTTCTTCATCTTTGTGCGTATGCCAGTATAAAAAATGCTTGTCTATCTCGTCGCGCAAAATGGAAACGCTGTTCAAGAGCACAGCGAATATTTCTTTGTTTTTCACGTTGCGCTGGAGCCCGTATTGCCGTTTCATTTTTTCCGCTTCTTCCAAACTTACATTAAAATTTTTCTTAATCATGTTGTTCAAGGACGTCCCGCCGATGTCTAACGTAGAAGTAAACATCACGACTCCGCCGGATACGATGGCAATACCCGTACGGGTCTGGCCGAAATCCACGATCATGTAAGTCTCCGGGTCGCCTTTTTTGATAACTGCACGAGAAATCGCCTGCCCCTCAAGCTCGAAAGATTGAACCGAGAGTAAAGAACCCCGAAAGACGGAAAGGTAATTTTCAATCACATTCTGAGGGATAGCGGCAATTTGAATTTCCAAGCTTTGTGAATCTTCGCTTAAAAAATCATAGTCGAAAATTGCTTCCTGCGCTGGAATGGGAATATGCTCCTCTAGAGAAAGCTCAATCCCTTCCCGAATATTTTTCAGCCCTGATTTCCCCAAGCGGAGCCGGTAAAGATAGATCTGTTCTTCCGGCAGGGAAACCCGAACGAACCGGATTCCTTCTTCCTGCCGTAGCGCAGACAAAACTTCCTTCAATTTAGCCGGATTTTTGATTTTCCCCGATTCAATGATGCCGATCGGAATTTTGCGCTCTCCGTACCGCCCCATTCTGATGCCGTTCTTAGTCGGGACCAGCTCCACGAATTTCAGCGATTCGTCGGAAATATCCAAGCCGAAAGAGGGCGCCATCAGAAATCTGGGCGGAGGGAAAAATCTGAAGAAAAATCGTTCAAGCGGATTCTTAAACATAATGATATTATACCCGCTAGTGAGACTTTTATCAAAGATAAAAGATCTACTGCCGGGTTATACAACATTTGAATTCTTCCCGTTATCACCTGGCGCGCGCGCCGGCTGGAATTTCACCATCGGGTTCTAACAGGGAAAATTTCCCATCTTCTGTGGAAACAGCCAATATCATCCCCTGACTTTCAATACCCTTGATTACTCTTGTCTCCAGGTTGGTCACAAACATGCATTTCTTCCCGACTAAGACGGAACAGTCGGGGAAATATTCGGAAATCCCGGAAACTATCTGCCGCGGAGCAGGTTCGTTCAAGTCAACCGACAATTTCAATAATTTGTCCGTCTCCGGCACCTTTTCCGCGGATAAAATCTCTCCGACGGCAATATCAACTTTTTTAAAATCTTCTAATGAAATCACTTTTGATTATTTGTCTTATCCAAATATCTCTGCAAAATTAGCGCCGCTGCTTTGGCGTCCGCTCGGCCTTTATCATTATACCGGCGAGCTTCCACGGAAGTCAAAAATTCTTTTTGCCGGTGGATGGGCAGAAAAAATTTCAACTCAAGCTCCTTTGTAAAATTTTCGATTTTTTCATTCACTAAATTCGGCTTGCCAGAGAAATTCAGGGATTCGCCTATTACGATTTCCGAAATGCTTTCCGATTTTATAATCTTAGCCAGTTCCTCGAAAGTATTTTTGTCATTTGAAATAATTTCTTTCGGAAAGGCCAGGGTGCAACCTTTGTCCGAAATCGCGATTCCAATTCTCTTCGCCCCGTAATCAATACCTAAAAATCTTGCCATGAAAAAATGGTAGCATAAAAGCCGTATTTCTGGTATAATGCGCTCATTATGAACCAATTAAATCCGTTTGTTTCGTTTATTCCCAATAATATGGGGATATTTATTCTTATTTTATTATGGGCTTTGTTTTGGAAAGGCTGCGCGTTGTGGGTAGCCAGCAAAAATAATCAGAAGGGTTGGTTTTGGATCATTCTGGTTCTCAATACTGTGGGCATATTGGAAATCATATACATCTTCGCTGTCATGAAAAAGAAATGGAGCGATTTAAAAGAAATTTTCTCAAAATCGCCGCAGTCGCTCCAATAAAAGCAGGGCAATAGGGTTCACTCACAATACGGAGGCGTCGCATAGTTGGTCTAGTGCGCCTGTCTTGAAAACAGGTACGCCGCAAGGCGTCGTGAGTTCGAATCTCACCGCCTCCGCCAAAAATATTATAATGCGTTCAAATAGTTTCTAATCAGTTTTTTGTCCGTATCTTTTAGCAAGCTTGCGTTTATCAAATAATTGCTCCATAAATCGCATATCGCTTTCGCTTAGTAATTTACCAAAAAAAGAATTAATCCACTGCTTCGTTCTATTCTCTTCAAACTCAAGTTCTCCTATATAGCGATAAATAGAAAGATTGGCATACATTAATTTTTGTGCTTCCTCAAGCGATCCAAATGGTTCTAGTATGTCAATACTCAGCTCAGATTTAAAGCGACGAACTAATTGCAATGCATTTGCCCAAGATCTCCGCTCTTCTTTTGAAAGAGTTTCATTAAGGACATGAGGGCCACCCAGCCCGCGAGTTCTCATAATGTAATTCGAAAACTCGGGTCCGTTCATTATAATAAGAGCATGACCCATTTCATGAAGAATTGGAAACACATCTCTTGGGTCCGATAGATTTTTTATAATTATTAATTTTTTACCACGATCACAAATAAATTTATATTTTTTGAATCTTTGTCGTTGGCTCTTTGCTTTAGCTATAACTTCAGGATGTTTACTTGACACAAATTTCCACCCTTCGGGGATGTAAGATTTCAAATCAAAATTCCCTTTATTTGTTTTTATAAATATAGATATTTCTCCTTTCTCATCTTCTGCCGCCTCAATTAATGCTCCGTTTTCATACTTATAAGAAAAATATATGGGGCCATCGGGTTTATTTTCAGTAGTATTTGCTTCGTCTATTTCTTTCACTCCTTCTTCTCTAGCTCTTTTCCGGACGTATCGGGAGGGATTGATTTCGAAAGGATTTTTCATTATTGTTATTATATAATTAACCTATGAAAATCGAAAGCGACATTTTTAAAAACGAAGGCAATATTCCCGCGGAATACACCTGTTACGGAGAAGAAAAGGGCAAGATGATTCCCCTCAAGATTTCCGGCGTGCCGGAGGAAACAAAAAGTTTGGCCTTGATTGTGGATGACCCGGACGCGCCGAACGGGGACTTTGTGCACTGGATAATCTGGAACATTGATCCACGAACATCAACTATCGAGACTGGCGCTGTGCCCGGCGCCACTGAAGGCAGTACTTCCTTAGGTAAACCGGGATTCGTCCCGCCCTGCCCTCCGTCCGGAATCCACCATTACAATTTCAAACTCTACGCCCTAGACACGACTCTTGATATACCGAAATCCTCTTTTAAAAGAGAACTTCTGCGGGCGATGGAAGGGCACATTCTAGAAAGCACAACTCTGACCGGCCTCTTCGGCCGCGAAATGTAAAATGAATAAAAAAGAGCTTCTGGAAGAATTAAAAAACAAAGGAATCGGGGGAAAAATAATAAAAGCCGTAGAAAAAATCGACCGGAAGAATTTTGTTCCGGAAGAAAACTTAAAGGAGGCCTACGAAGATCATCCCCTGCCGATCGGACACGGACAGACAATCAGCCAGCCGTACACCGTGGCTTTTATGCTGGAAGAGCTGGAACTCAAAAAAGGCGACAAGGTTTTGGAAATCGGAACAGGCAGCGGATGGAACGCCGCTCTCCTTTCTTACATTGTCGGCAAGGAGGGAAAAGTTTACAGTATTGAAATCGTAAAAGAATTGGCGGAACAGGCGAAGGAAAAGCTGAAAGATTATGAAAATGTTGAGGTCTTCCACGTGGACGGCTCGCAGGGACTGCCGGAATACGCTCCGTATGATAAAATAATCCTGACCGCCGCGCCCAAAGAAATGACGGAAGAATGGAAAAAGGAGCTAAGGGACGGCGGGATTCTCTTGGCGCCCGTCGGAGAATATTTTCAGAAACTAGTAAAAATAAGAAAAAGAGGGAGTGAATTTATATATGAAAACAAAGGAGATTTTGTTTTTGTGCCACTAGTGAGTTATAATTGATTTATGAATGATGATAATAAAATAATCTGGACCGCGCTTGAATATGAGGAAAAAGAGCGGAGCCGGGACTGGTTCTGGGCGCTGGGAGTCATCGTCGTGACCGGCTCGATCGCCTCAATTATTTTTGAAAATTACTTTTTTGCTGCCTTGCTTATTCTCTCTGGAGTGTTGCTCGGATTTTTCGCGGTCAAAAAACCGGACCTCGTCGAGTACGAACTTAACACCAAGGGTTTGAGAATCAGGAATCGCCTCTATCCTTACAAAAACATAAAATCCTTCTGGGTGCAGATAGACAAAACCCGGGAAACAAATTTAAAACCGCTGCTGTTCATCCATTCGGAACGTGCATTCATGCCGATTATCTCTATGCCGATAGACGAGGACATGGCGGAAGATATCTATGAGATTTTTTCCGCGCGAGACATCAAGGAAGTCGAAATGAAAGAGCATCCTTCGGAAAAAATAATGGAGATGTTGGGATTTTAATTTGGTGCCCCCAGTAGGAATCGAACCTACATCGCAAACTCCGCAAGCTCGCATTCTATCCATTGAACTATGGGGGCTCTTCAACACATTCAGATTAGCAGTTTTTTGATGAAAATCAAAATGTTATTGACAATTTTCCATAAGGTGCTATAATCCTAAACGAAGAGGAGGCGGGGATTTCCCCTGCTGAAGTTCGACAAAACGAAAAAGGAGGCAGTATGAGGAAGTTCGTAGTAGCGTTGTTTATCGTAACCCTGCTCGCCGGGCTGGCGAGTGCGTCCGAGACCCCGCAGTGCCGGCTCGGCACGGCGTGGGCCGTGGACCCGGCCGGCTACAAGCCAGCGCCGGGCGAGTGGAACTTCAGCGCGCCGAAGGGGGCGCTGGTCGTCATGGAGCACCGGGAGGCCCCCAGTAGCTCCAAAATCCGGGAGGTACTCTGCACTCTCCCGGAGGATGTCAAATCCTGGGCGCCCGCTCCGGGCACGCCCGGGAACCCCCACGCGGAAATCTGCGCAAACGGGTTCGTGCCACAGGGCTGGAGCATTCCGCTCCCCCCGAACTTCCTCGCCTCGCTCCGGGGCGAGCGAGGAAAACAGGGCCCGCCCGGATCCAAGGGACCCAAGGGGGACCCGGGTGAGGATCTCAAATCCTCGCTACCACTCACGCAACCGGCTTCGGGTTGGAATTGCGGCACGGGGTGCAAGGTTCTCGTCGGGCTTGGCATCGCCGGCGGGGTATACCTTGTCGCCAAGGCCCTTGATAAGGGCGATAAGGACACCGCGCCGCGGCGTGGCACCGGTGACACGCTCTCCATCCCCATCCCCACACAGCCACCGACCATGGTGGCCGTGGCTTTCAAATTCTGAACGCATCGCGGAAGACAAGAGAGAGGATTATACCCACTCTCGCCTTCCGCATTCTCTAAAGCTATGAAGTAATTCATAATTTCAGAGAGTGAAAAAAGTTTTCACTCTATTAAAGGATGTCACTTGCAACAGCGCCACACTAAGCGGCTGGGTAGATCCCCAAGGGGTCCCGACCACCGCTTGGATGCAGTGGGGTACTTCTTCCAATCTTTCTGGGGAAACTTTTTCTTCCACTCCCCAAGTTCACTACGAATATGAGGTCTTCAGCGCGAGGGCGACAAATCTTCAAGAAAACACAACCTACTATTACCGGGCAAGATTTCATAACAGTTCCCGGGGTTATTGGGACGGATCTATTAAATCGTTCACAACTCTTTTCTGCCGAACCCAAAATAATCCAAGTGTTTCTTTGACCGCCAATGATACGACTTTGAATTATGGAGAATCTACAATTCTGCGCTGGACTCCGGCCAATGCCACTTCCTGCACCGCCAGCGGAGCTTGGTCCGGCAGTAAGAGCACATACCCGAACAGCCAGAGCACGGGTTCTTTGACCAGCACAAAAACATACACAATCACTTGTTCTGGTGCCAGCGGAACAACTCCGGCTGTTGCTTCAGTAACGGTGACAGTCGGATCGCAACAGCAGTTGCCGACCGTTGATTTAACCGCCGACAGCACCAAGATAACTTATGGAAGCTCTACTTTAATCAGGTGGCAACCTACCAATGCGGATTCTTGCGTGGCGGAAGGAGGAGCTAACGGCTGGGAGGTCGGAAGCAAATCTAAAGATGGGGGGTATTTCCCCACCGGCGCGCTTTTTAGTTCAACAACTTACTACATCACCTGCTCCAACAGCGCCGGTTCGGATAATGATTCAGTTACGGTAAATGTAGGCCAGCAAGGAAATGCGCCGACTGTAGATCTTTCCGCCGACGATACGAGCATTAAAAACATACAACATCTCTTGTTCCAACAGTTTCGGTTCCAACAACGATTCAGTGACAGTTTCTGTAAACGATATCAACCGCGACCAACCGGATGTGACAACCAGAAGCGCTACTGACATAGAAGAAAATGAGGCGACTCTCCGCGGAGAAGTGGACGGCAACGGCCTTTCCACCCGTGTGTGGTTTGAATGGGGAGAAGATAGGGATGATGTCGAAGACGGAGACGGAGAGGAAACGGATGAAATGTCCACCGGCTCCGGCACGGACAGTTTCGACGAGGATATCGACGGGCTTGATGAAGACACTATTTACTATTTCCGCGCGGTGGCCCGCAACAGCGAAGGCACCGATTACGGCAACGTCCTTTCATTTCGGACAGATGAGGACGGCAATAATGACGATGATGATGTTAACGTGGACTTGCGCGCCGACCGGACACGCCTCGGCTATGGTGATAGCACCACTCTGCGCTGGGATTCGGACAATGCCGATTCTTGCCGGGCCTTACGCGGTACCGGTGGCTGGTCCGGTTCAAAAAACCGTTCCGGCAGTTTTAACACCGGCGCGCTTTACAATACGACTACTTACGAAATTTCCTGCGAGGATAACAACGACGAGGACAGTGATTCGGTGACGATAGTGGTGGAAAATCAGATTGTCGAACCGATTCCGCAACAGCCGACCGTGGTAATCTACGCGGACTCCACAAACCTCGCTTACAACGGAGCAACTTCCGTACGCTGGAACACCGTCAACGCGACTTCCTGCACCGCATCCGGCGGTTCAATCGGCTGGGCGGGGACGAAAAGCATCGGTCCGGGTTCTTTCTACACCGGCTCGCTCTCTTCCACCAGGACCTACACCCTCACTTGCTATAACAATGTCGGGTCTTCCACCGATTCGGCAACAGTAAATGTTCGCGGACAAGTACTCGGAACTACGACTCCAAAACCTACTCCAACTTCTCTGGTATTGGTAACTTCTTCCGTCGACCGCACCAAGCCGATCGTCCCGACCCTGGACAACACCAAGCCGTGCCCGGGAGATGAAATCAACTACACCATAACCTATCAGAACATCGGCACCGGTTCGGTAACCAACCTTGTTCTGCGCCTGGATCTTCCTTATGAAGTCAGCTACATGTTCTCGAATCCGAATAATCCTTTTGTCTCGGGTAACACCCTGATCTTTAATCTGGGAACCCTGAGGGCCAACGGCCAAGGAACGGTAACGGTTCATGTCCGAGTCCGCGACGATGCCAGAAGTGGAACAAATCTGAACTTCCCGGCTGTTCTGTCGTACGTTGATCCTTCCGGCTTTCCGCAATCGGTGACCGCTAATGTGGTCGCCCAAGTGTGGTGCGAGCCGCTCCTAGAAGAAGAGAAAGTAGCCCTAACGGCCAACGTCTTCGGCGCCGGTTTTCTGCCGACCAATCTCTTTGGCTGGCTCCTGCTCCTCATCTTGATTCTTATCCTAGTCCTTTTGGCGAGATATCTTTTCTCCGGCCAACAGCCGTTCAGCAAGAAAATAGTTACGACCACCATTCAACATTAAATCTTGACAAATTAACTATAGTATACTATACTTGGGTAACAAAGTAGGTCGTAGATCTCATTCGAGTCTGATGACTCTCAGAGTCAGAATGACCTGAAGAGCTTCAGCTCAAATAGAGATAGAGAAAAGAGTCGATTTCGTAGAACACTTTTGTATTTAACAACTTAAACAAAACATCAATGACTGGTACAATAAAAAGATTGACAGACAAAGGTTTCGGCTTCATTACCGGAGAAGGACTGCAGAAAGATTTATTCTTCCACAGCAACTCTTTGGTTGGCGTAACCTTTGATGAGCTCAAAGAAGGTGATGCTGTTTCTTTTGAAACAGAAGAGTCACCAAAAGGATTGAATGCTGTGAACGTTCAACGCGCATAATATTCTTCCACAAAAAAGCCCCTCACGGGGCTTTTTTGATTTAGAATTTAGAATTTTAAAAATCTATCTATCTCAATAATTTATTCACAACTTCATGAACATCGCCCACCTTTTCCATCTTTTT
>Ga0075950_110_pt1 | contig 28827 bp, 27 predicted proteins | sample RifGroA2_FD_68014 | JGI IMG/M metagenome (GOLD analysis project Ga0075950, IMG submission 68014) | Parcubacteria (Nomurabacteria) bacterium GW2011_GWA2_43_15 | reverse complement strand
TCACGTACACGGCGAGAAAAAATGCGAAAATGAATTTGAAACGAGCTACTCCCCCGACCGGCCGGAGACGGTTTACTGCGAGACCTGCTACCAGCAGGAAGTTTACTAGCCCTTGGCTAGTGTACTAGTTTTTATTTTCTAACTCCATGTTTAGTATGTAATTTTTCTATTTCCTTATCTTCGAGTTCTTCTTTTTTTTCTTTTCCGCGTTCGCCGAGAGTCCGAAGTTCCGCATCGCCGAGCATATTCAGTGATTTTGCCAATTCAGATAAATGTTCAACTATATTTTTCTCCGGTGCGTCGAGCACTTCTTCCAGTAGGGCGTGCAAAATCCACCCCATCCGTGGACCTGGCTTGATTCCGAGCTCTTTTATCATAAATTCTCCGTCAATTTTCAGCGCGCCGACGGAAATCGGGTCGCGCAAAGCTTCTTCGATCATCGCAAAATACTTCCGCAGGCGGTATGGCGTCTCTTTTTTCTTCATTCCAACCCGATCGCATTCTCTTACTTTCATAAGATCCCAAATATTTTCCTTGCCGACTTTGGCGATAATTCTGCGCACGGCCGAAAGCGTGATCAGTTCAGTATCGGAGAAAAACATATGGTTGCGTATTAATTTTTCCGTCAGTTCGATTTCTTTTTTCGGAAATTTCAACCGCTCCATTATTTTTTTTGCCATCCGCGCGCCGACAACTTCATGACCGTAGAAAGTAAACTGTTTCTTCGAGCCCGTATGCTTTTGTAAAGCAGGCGCAGAAGAATTCTGCAGACGGAAGGTTCCAGCCGAAGGCTGGAGTAATGTCAAAGAATTTTTCTGTGCCTGTGAAATATCCCTCCTTGCTCTTGGCTTCCCGATATCATGGAAAAGCGCTGCCAACCTTATTTCTAAAGGCCAATTTTTATTCGCGGCATGCTGAACAGCGTGGAGCAGGTGTTCCCAAACATCGTAAATATGCTCACCTAACTGTTCGCATCCGATCCCATCTTCCAGCTCCGAAATTATGTTTTTCAACAAGCCGAATTTCTGCAACATCACGATTCCGCTGGCCGGACTTTCAGACATAATTATTTTTACAAATTCATCGCGAATTCTCTCTGCAGAAATTTTTTTAATCAATTCCGCGTTTTTCAAAATACTTTCCGTTGTTTCATACGACACAGAAAAATGAATTTGGCAAGCAAAACGGACAGCCCGCAACATTCGCAGAGCGTCTTCGGTAAATCTGTCATCGGCCTTCCCTACCGCCTTTAACATTTTATCTTTGATGTCCTTTAAACCTTCAAATAAATCCACCAGATGTCCTTTAGGGCTCAAAGCCATAGCATTCACTGTAAAATCACGCCTTTTTAGGTCGTCTTCTAACTTATCGCTGAATTTTACCTCGTCGGGATGCCTAAAATCACTGTATTTTGCTTCAATTCTATAGGGAGTAACCTCTATTTGACGTAATGTTTCTTGTGAAACATCTTCCTGAATAACAATAACTGTGCCAAAAGTATTTTCATAAACTGTTTTTTCAAAAAGACCTATAATTTGGTCGGGTTTGGCGTTGGTTGTGATATCCCAATCTTTTGGTTCGAGAGACATTACAAGATCTCTGACGCATCCACCCACTAGATATGCCTCAAAACCGGCTTTTTCAAGTTTGTCTGTTGCGTGTAAAACTTCTTTAGGTATTTTAGTTATTAAGTTTTTTTTTATTGAGTCCACCATTGTTTTGTGCGGCCAGAGAGAATCGAACTCTCGTCTCATCCTTGGCAAGGACGTGTTCTACCACTAAACCATGACCGCTAAATTATTTTTTGATTACTTAATTATAATATTAAATTTCACATGTTGCAATTTTGTATTTTATACTTATAAAATAAGAACATTTTGATAAATCTTAAAAAGATAGTATAATTAGCAGGAGTTTTGCACCCGTAGTGAAATGGATATCACAACAGTCTTCGGAACTGTCATTGAGGGTTCGACTCCCCCCGGGTGCACACAAAAGAAAGTTGATTTTATAAACATCCTGTCCTTTAAATATTCATTATAATATAACAATTTTTATTAAAAGTGTGGATAACTATGTTAGTAATGTTTATAAAGGACATAGTAAAAAGTCGTCTTTTAGAACCATTTTTAATAAAAATATATTGTAAAATAAGGACATTTTAATAAAAGACATTAAAATTTAGAGAGATGTTTCACGTGAAACTAATCATATGCCAAAAGTATTTACATCGGAAACACAAAAAATTGGAGAAATCGGGGAAAATATAGCTGTAAGGTTTCTCGTGAAACATGGTTTTTCAATACTAGATCGGAATTATACTAAAAAATGGGGAGAAATAGATATAGTAGCCGAAAAAACTAATAAATTACACTTTATTGAGGTAAAATCTGTGTCTAAACAAAACCTGGATATTGTTACACATGAAACCTTAGATCAATATCACCCGGAAGATAATATGCATCCATGGAAATTGAAACGCTTATCACGCACTACTCAAACCTATCTTTTATCTAAAAAAGTGCCTGACGAGAAAGAATGGCAAGTAGATTTATTGGTTGTTTTTCTTGATATAAAAGGCAAAAAAGCGAAGATTAAGGTGGTCAGCGATATTGTTTTGTGACCCGTTCAATGGGTTCAGGCCTTCGCTCTGAGGCTCAGTCTCGAAGAGGTCATGGTGAAAAACATAGAACCATGATATGATTTTGCAACAACGGGCCGTAGTATACCGGTAGTACAAGTGCTTTGGGAGCATTTAGACTGGGTTCAATTCCCAGCGGCCCGAATGACTGCATTAGCTTTACTTTTTACGCTTTCCGCAATAGGCATTAGTGAAACGGTTTATCTGGTCCGACAGAGAATCGCGTCGGAGAAACCCGTCTGTCCAATAGGAGAAGGTTGCGAGATTGTGCTGAACAGCCGGTATAAAAAAATTTTTCTTCTGTCGAATGACACTTGGGGATTGATTGCTTACATAATAATTTCCTTAATTTCCGCTTTTTTGGTGATAGGGGTTCCACCTTTGCCGGTGTGGAGTTTGTTCTTTAAAATTCTCGTCGGTTTTGCTTCGATAATGTCTTTGTTTTTTACTTATTTGCAGTGGAAAGTAATACGGGCATGGTGTTTTTGGTGTCTGATGTCGGCGTTTACAATTTGGCTGATGGAAATTATAATATTGTTTAGCACTAGTATATAAAAAAATAATTATGAATAAAACTTCATTCCACATTTTGAGAGTAGGCCTAGCCATAACTTTTTTATGGATCGGCATTTTGATTTTTAAGCAGCCGGAAGCTTGGGGAGGATACCTGCAACCGTGGGTTACCGATTTGCTGCCGATACCCATCAAAGAAGCCATGCTCGGAACCGCTTTTTTGGATATTGTAATCGGTATTTTGCTTTTGGTTGATTCTTTTACTTGGCTCGCGGCTCTCTTGGGAACACTCCACTTGATCGTTGTTATTTCCACGAGCGGAATCAATGAAGTAATAGTTCGAGACATCGGGCTTCTGGCCGCCACGGCGGCTCTTTTTTGGGATTCTCTGCCGAAGGACTTTATGGACAAGATCAGATTATTTAAATATAAAAAAATTGTTGATAATAATAAAAGCGATTTTTCTTTAAACTAAGAATTTGAACTTGCATATATAGTACGGGATGATATAATTGGAGTGTATGATCCATATAGCTACAGCGCGCGAACAAGTTTTTAAACTTCGCAAAGAGGGATATTCTTATAATTATATATCCGAAAAAACTGGGGTTTCCAAAAGTACGTTAAGTGGGTGGCTTTCTGGGGTTTCCTACATGCCAAATAAAACGACAATTGAGAAAATTGGTAAGGCGAGGGCAGCGTCCGGGTATCAGAAAGCAAAACAAAAACTAGAATCCATAGAGAAAGCAGGAAGGGAAGCAAAACAAGACATAAATAAAATTACTAAAAGAGATTTATTTATGGCTGGGGTTGGAATTTATATCGGGGAAGGCACAAAAACCAACGGGATTGTGAGAATAATAAATGCTGACCCCAAAATCATTAAATTTATGGTCAAATGGTTTAAAGAAGTGTGCGGTTTACCAAAAGAAAATTTTAGAATCCGGGTTCATTTATATCCTGATAACAATATAGAAGAATGCGTGAAATTTTGGTCCAACAATTCCGGCATCCCAGTCGCTCAATTCTACAAAACCCAAGTTGATTTGAGGCAAAACAAGAAAACATTTAAGAAGGGGAAGTTGCCCCATGGGACTGCTCATTTAAGTGTTAATAGTAATGGAAAGAAAGAATTTGGAGTTTTTTTGGCAAGAAAAATCAATGCTTGGATAGAAGAAGTTCTGAAATAAGAATTTTTGTGTATAATGTGAAAGTTGAGCGGGTATGGTTTAGTGGCAGAACAACACACTTCCAATGTGTAGACTCGGGTTCGATTCCCGGTACCCGCACAAATTGACTAAATTCTAAAATAATTGTAGTATTAAAAGCGAACGAAGGGAGGGCCATGCTAATGGCCATAGTTCCGACCAGGGACGACTATGTACATGATGAGTGGGGAAACCCCCACAGGATTCCGCGAGAGAGTCCATGCGGGGAAAAACCCTACAGAGAGGAGGAAGGCGCCATGCCCATCACGACGCTGGGGCTTGCTCCCAAGGCGCCGGAGGTACCAACGCCGGAGAAGGCGGAGGAGAAGCCACATTGGATCGTGTACACGATCCTAACAGTGGTCATCCTCGCCGCCTTCGTGTTCGGTGTGTACAGTCTCATGACCCAGTAGGGTCAGACGTGTCGCGGAAGGAGGTGCAACATCGAGCGGGGAGAGCTGAAGCAGACGCTTCGGCCCCCGCTCTTCCTAGTTTTGGGATTGATTTTAATAATAATTTCTATTTGACAAAAAAATTTCTATAAATAATATTGAAAACAGGGGGTGCGTATGTCCTTTTTGTTCAACTTCCTTGGGGTTGAAGAGGAGGAACAACAACAAGCTGTATGGGAAAGGATCAAGGCAGCCTGGGCGGAAGATTGCCCGGGCAGTTCGGTCAACGGGCTGCAGTTCACAGCTCTGTTGACCGGGGTGGCAGTCCTCGTCGTCCTGATCAAGTGGGGACGAGAGATTGCCACTTTCTTCGGGTGGTGAATCACAAAGGGCGGGGTCGGAACAACAGCCGACCCTGCCCTCCAACTTTTTAGGCAACTTTTGCAAATTATCTCCATTTACGATACGATAAGCGCACCATATGCTCACCATTTATTTATATTCTTTCGCGAGCGTAATAATTGTCAGCTTGGTCTCTTTCATCGGAATATTTACGCTCTCGATCCGGGAAGACCTCTTGCGAAAATATATTTTTATTTTTATTTCGCTCGCCGTCGGTGCGCTTTTGGGGGACGCTTTCATCCACCTCATACCGGAAGCGTTTGAAAATTTTACAAACGCCACGCTGGCGAGCATTTTGATAATAACCGGAGTCCTGATTTTTTTCATTCTGGAAAAATTTCTGCACTGGCACCATCACGGGGAAGATAAGGACGAGCCCCATATTCATCCGGTCGGCAAGTTGGTGCTCTTTTCCGATGGCGTGCATAACTTCATCGACGGCATCATCATCGGGGTAAGTTTTATAGTCAGCATCCCAGTCGGAATCGCTACGACCGTGGCAGTCATTCTCCATGAAATACCCCAAGAAATAGGGGACTTCGCAGTACTGCTTCATGCCGGCTACACCAAGTCGCGCGCGCTTTGGCTCAATTTCCTTTCGGCTCTCTGCGCTGTTTTGGGAGTAGTGTTGACTATTGTTTTAGGAGAAACTGGAAGGGTTTTTACCGAGTGGATTCTCCCGATTGCAGCTGGAGGATTTATATACGTCGCGGTAGCGGACCTAATACCGGAACTGCAAAAAACAAAAAAAATAAAACACTCCGCGCTTCAAATAATGGCAGTAGTGGCCGGTATTTTGGCTATGGTCGCCTTGACCCTTTTGGAATAAATTTATCTCGCCCAGGTCCAGTCGGCCCCGGGATTTTTAGCATTGAAAACTTCGAAGTGAAGATGCGGGCCGGTGGAGCGTCCAGTCGAACCGACATAACCGATGACTTCTCCTTGGTCCACGTGCGCGCCAGTTTGTGTTGCAATCTTGGACATGTGGGCGTAGAGGGTTTTCGTGCCGTTCGAATGCTGGACGGTGACCATATCTCCGTATCCGCCGTTCCAGCCGGAGCGGGCGAGGAGCACGGTTCCTTCGGCGGAAGCGATGATTCTGGTGCCGGTCGGCGCGGCCAAGTCAACTCCGCGATCGCCCGGACCATGCGGTCCCTGGCTCTTCCGTTTCAGTTCCGGAACCGGATTTATGAAATAGCCCGGAATGCTTTTTAGGTTGCTCGCAATAGTTTTTCCGCCCGACTTCTTCGGCGCGGTGCCCGGCACATCATCATTCGGCATCTGTCCATCCGGGATGATGAGTTCGTCGCCGACGGCCAGCTTTGCATCTGCCTCGATTCCATTGAAGCTGGTAATGGTCAAAACGTCAACTTTGTAGCGCTTGGCGATGCTTTGCAGGGTTTCTCCTTTGGTTATCGTGTGCTGGACCCCTGAAATGGGCAAAATCAAAAGGGTGTCACCCTCCACAAGCTTGGCGCCCTTTTTCATGTCGTTCGCCCACAGGATAGTATTGACCGAAACATCGAACATTTCAGCTATTTGGGAAATGGAGTCGCCCTTCCTCACCACATAAACACTCATTTGGTCTAAAGAAAAATCCCCGTTGCCGGTATCGCTCATATCGCCCAGAGGGTTAACCGAGGGCATAAGGGCATTGTCGGAGATAATGTTTACTGTTGCACTAACATCAATTTTACTATAGTCTTGATTGTTTTTACCTGCCCCGTAGGAAGCTTGCTTTCCTTCGGGGTCTTGAAAGATTGAAGCGGAAGAGATATTGGCTTGAAGGAGCTCAATATTTTGGGAATTATTGCCGGATTGCAGAGAGCCTACTGTGCTTGTGTTTGTATTCATTTCCGCAAAAGCGTCATTCCCGAAGAGAAGCGAAGAAAGAAAGTCGGCTTCCACCTTGGCAGGCACAAAAAGAGTCCCGAACAGCAGGGAAAAGGCCAAAATGGATCTTAATGTTTTTATTCTAGGTTTTATAAAACAAACTAAATACCGCGAGATTCCCTTCCTAATCCCTATAGAACAAGGATAGAATCACAGGACGACCAAAATAGTACTGCAAACAAAGGTCCTCGCGATGGTTACTATCGTCTCTAGTGTTCGGCCAGCTCACACCATACTTCTCTTCGGAAACACACAAATAGGATATCTCAAAAATGGTCAAAAGTCAATTTGGCGAGGGCTACCTGTGGATAACTTTTAGGGGTAAAATTTAAATTAAAAAGTAGCTGAAACTGAAAAGGCCGCCAGTGTTTCCCCTTTCGGAGAACTGGCGGCCTTTGAGCGATATGCTCGATGTTTCTCTCGGTATTAAACGCTCCGAGCGGCGGTGCTCGTCTGCCGGACGAGCCACGGGAAGAACACTACTGTTGCGTCACGAGCCAGCTCCCTTGCTGGCCGGCGTTCTCGACACGGGTGCGGGTCTTGAAGACCCCGGCGTCGCGGCCGTCGACCGCGACGTGATACCCGTCCAGCTGCCGGTCGGAGACCGACAGCTGTTGGAACGGGCCCCACCAAACCTCGCCGTTGTTGCCCCTATGTCCATATCCCAAAACGGGGTGGAACGGGGGTGAAAGCGGTATGACTGGAGCGGGTTGCGGGTTCGGGACGCTGGTGCTCCTGCGCAGGAGTTGCTTGATCACAAGCAACAGCAACGCAAGCAGGAGCAACGCAAGCAGGAGCCCGAGCAACCCCTTCACCCAGCCGGGGAAGAACGAGTCGTCGCTGGTCGTCGTGACCAGCGGCGTTGGAGGCGTGGGTGGTGTCGGGGCGACGACCTGCGGACAGGGCGTCTGTGGCGGACAGGGCTTTACCTCGCCGATCCGGTTGGAGCACGAGATTTTGTAAACGAGGTTGCCGTTTGAGTCCACGGCGACTAGTTCCCCGACCCTAAGGTCGTCGACCACGAAGCCGTTCACCGACTTCGTGTAGTTGACAACCCTAGCCGGCTTCTTGAGGAACTCCGGAAGGAGACCCATCCGGGCCAGCTCCTCTGGCCCCATGACGTGCTGGGGGAGGATGGGGTACATCGTGATGTCGACGTCCGCGGGCACGGCCCGCGGGACGATGTTGGTCGGCCGCGACGCGGCCGACGACACGGTGACGTTGACGAAGAGCAGGGCGGCCAGCACGATTGCTGCCGCAGCGAACAACAAGACCTTTCTCATTTCAGTTCTCCTTTCTGCGAGTATAGCATATTATCAGCCATATGTCAAGCATATATTGACAAGGTTGGGATGTGCTGTGTATAATTAAGACACATTATTATAACGTTTGGTTTAATTGATGAAAAATTCTATAATAACAACATTATTACTAATTTTAAGGTCGGGAAAAATTTATTATAAGTAAAGTATAAATATAAAAATATGATTGTTGAATTATTAAATATAAATTTAGTTAAGGAACTGGGGTTAGATTCGTTGCCTCCTGAAAAAAAGAACCTGCTGATCGATCAAATGTTGGAAGTTATTGAAAGTAGAATTAATTTGGAAGTTTTATCCATTTTGACGGAGGAACAAAAGAAAGAATTGGATAAAGTGCTTGATTCTGACGGTGATATGGTTGAATTTTTAAGAGACAAGATACCCAACTTTGATTTATTGGTGGCTGAAACAATAGCTAATTTTAAAAAAGAGACTTTGGATATGCAACAGCAAGTGGCTGCTGTTAATTAATTGTTAAATAATTTCTAACATTAATATCATGAAAGAAAACATCCCAACAACAATTGAAAAAGGGGTTGAGCCATTGTCCAAACTTAAAGCCCTTAAGGAAAAAGTCCGCGAACTGAATGATAGATATAAATCAGAAATACAAAGAGAAGAAAAAGCAATTTTGTACAGTCAGCTAGAAAAAACAAGGAAGGAATACGAAAAGCTTGAAGAAGAACTGGATTCTCGTCCAAAAATGTCAGAGCAAGAAACAAAATTCGCAAAACTAAAGGCGCTCAAAATAAAAATCAAAGAACTAGACGACCGTTGGAAATCAGAGATGCAAAAAGAAGACAAAGCGGCTTTATGGAATCAATTAGAAAAAGCAAAAAAAGAATATTTGGCGCTTGAAGAGGAGCTCGACAAAGCTTCAGGGAAAAAAGAAGAAAAAGAAAAAACTTCAGACACTTCTGAAGATAAAACAAAAAAAATTGAAGAAAAAGAGGGGATAGTATTAATATTTATAGATTTATTAGAAAAGGCAAAAGGGGGAGACGAAGAGGCGGTCAAGATTTTAATTGAATTTGTCACTACTCATAAAATTGAGATCACAATAAAATCGGAATCAACTCCTGAAGAAAAAAAGGCAGGGGAAATACTTATTGTCTTGCTGGAAAAACTTCGAAGTGGAGACATAACGGTAATCGACCAATTGATCCAAATCGTTAATGTAAACATCAATATAATTACAATCATAGAAATAACGCCGCCCGTACAGCCCCCTAGGCCACCTACGCCACCGCGAACACCTGAACCAGTACCTCAAACACTGGAATCCAGACAGTCGCTTGATGAATTGAGAGATTCGTATTTAAAAGCAAAAAGATTGCGCGGCAATGTATTCAGAGGTAAATTTGGAAGATTATTTAGGAGAAAATTGAGTTTTGGAACAGAGGAAATGGATTTCGGCGGCAAAAAGGGTGCCGAAGATTTAGAAGAAGTCAGAGAAGAATATCAGAAAAAACTTGCTGAATATAGAGCAGGGGAACTTGCCACACTTCAAGCCAGTTTAGAGGCAAGGTTTCTGGCTGGTACAGTAACCCCAGCGCAGATTAAAGCTGAAATACAAGGGAAAATTGTTAACCTTTTGAGTGAAGAGCAAAACAATATTGACACACAGTCCGTAAGGGGCATTGAAAAAAATCTTTTTGAAAAGATGAAAACAAAATGGCGCCAATTCGGTAAAACTCGCTTGGTCGCTGGTCTATTGCTCGGAGGAGCGGCAGCGGCCACTGGAGGAACTGCAATAGGTGTCGGCTTGGTTGGTGTGAGGGCTGGTATGGGTGCTGTTGGTACATATGTCGGAGTGGAAGCTGGGCTGGAACGATATTCGAAACTGGTGGGGCATAAAGGATTGATTAATAAAATAGGCAAGGCAGGACATTTTATTACTGAAGAATCTCTGTATAGACACATACTTACATTGTCTGACGAAGATGTGAAAAAGGAGGCGGCAAGATTAAGAATGTTGCAAGTTGAAAAGGGTGTTTCAATAGACAACATAAGTAACGATGGGAGAATCGCGCTAGCAATTTTGAGAAGAGACAACGAGTTGGCGGCCGAAGAGACCGTAAACACTGCATCCTTAGACCCAGCGGCAAGACTCGCAGACAGACTATCAAATAGACTCGCAATAGAGGTTAACTCAAGAAATGAGGTCATAGAATCAGAGGTTGATAGAGAAAGAATCAAAAAAATGCTTCGAAAAACAACTGCTGTTTTGGCGGGTGGAGCTGTTGGGTGGCTTATTGGTGGAAAATTATTTCACAAGCCGGAAGTTGATGTCCCTTCTCCTCATGCCCCTCCTCTTGCTCCATCACATGTTATAGGGGGAGAACCTATTACTCCATCTCATATACCCCATATTGTTACTCCAGGAGAAAATACTTGGAAAATTATTGAAGCAAATTTGGATTCCCGTAACACAATGGCTGGGTTGATTGAAGGAACAAGAACCCACATGATTGATGCCTTAAAAGATATGTTTGACAAAATGAGCCCTGAAGAACTTAAGCATATTGGATTTTCTAGTGGGGATGCGGATCTTCTGTACGTCGGTGATTCATTAAATATGTCTGATGTATTGGATAATCCTGGGATAATAACTAGAGCTCTTTTCAATGCAAGCAATATATCGCCAGAACAAATAGCATCAATAGTGAAAAACAACACTAAGATAGCTCATTGGTTGGCAGAACATCGCCACGAATTAAAGGGGGTATTTGATAGTGCTATGATAGAAAAAGTTCTACGGGGCACCATATAAAAATAATATAATTAAAGAAGTTTGTGTTATATTCAGAAGTGTGATTAAAGATACAGGACACCTCGTAGGGCTAAATAAAGAACAAAGGGAGGCGGCACTTCATATGGAAGGTCCGCTTCTTGTCGTGGCCGGGGCGGGGGCCGGCAAGACCAAGACCATTACGCACCGGATTGTGAATCTGATAAAAAACGGCGTCGCGCCGGAAAAAATTCTGGCGGTCACTTTCACCAACAAAGCCGCCAAGGAAATGCGCGAGCGGATAAGGGGAGCGGTTTTGCGTTTAGGAACCCTTGGAAGGAGCGACGGCAACGGACAGAGAAAATTTTCAGCAGAAAATTTTCGTGCTGACGAAACGCAAAACCGCGAACCGTTTGTAAGTACTTTTCACTCGCTTGGCGTTTACATCATCAAGGAAAACGCGCGATTGCTCGGACTCAACAGGCACTTCACCATTTTAGATGAAGACGATTCCGCTAGATTGATAAAAGAAATAATGAAAGAGATCGACCTGGACCCGAAACAATACGACCCGAAAAAAATCAGGAACATAATCTCGCGCGAGAAAGGGAAATTTTCACGTCTTGAAGAATATGCCGAAAGAGAAAATAATACCATCGGCAAAACAGTCGCCCAGGTATGGAATCTGTACGAAAAGCAAAAAAACAAGGAAAATTCACTGGATTTTGACGATTTACTCCTAAAAACGGCAAAACTTTTGAAAGAAAATGAGACGGTTCGAAAAATCTATCAGGAAAAATGGGAATACTTGCACATTGATGAATATCAGGATACGAATGAGGTGCAATACCTGATGTCCAAGTTGCTGTGCGGAGACGCAAAAAATATCTGCGTCGTGGGGGACGCAGACCAGAATATTTATTCCTGGCGCGGAGCGAATTTGAAGAACATTTTGAGTTTTGAGAAAGATTATCCGAACGCCAAAATAATTTTATTGGAACAAAACTATCGGTCCACGAAAAATATTCTGGAAGCGGCCAACGAGGTAATCAAAAAAAACAAATACCGGCCGGAGAAAAATCTGTTTACAAAAAACGGGACAGGTGAAAAAATCGGCTTCTACGAGGCGCTCCACGAGGGCGACGAAGCGGACTTCGTGGCGACAAAAATTTTGGAAATTTTGGATGGCTCCGCCGGCAATACTTTTTCTCAGGTCCTCGGTTCTCCGGGTCCCTATCCCGGCCAGACCATTCGAAAAAGTACTCTCGGCTACGCAGGACAAAATGTTCTCGAGCGAACCCTTGGAAGGAGCGACGGCAACGGACAGAGAAAATTTTCAGCAGAAAATTTTCGTGGTGAGTCCGGGAATTTTTTGTCCGAAGTAGCTGTCTTGTACCGCGCGAATTTCCAGTCGCGCGCGCTGGAAGAGGCGATGCTCCGTTACAATATTCCGTACCAGGTCGTGGGAACAAAATTTTTTGAGAGAAAAGAAATCAAAGACACGCTCGCTTACCTGCGCGCGGCGCTCAACCCCGACAGCTTGTCGGATATAAAAAGAATAATCAATTTTCCCGCACGTGGTATTGGTAAGGCCACTTTGGCAAAAATTTTTTCCGGACAGACAGAAACCCTGCCGATAAAGATAAAAATAAAAATCAATAATTTTTATAAAACCCTGGAAGAAATAAAAGAAAAAATTGGAAATTCAAAAGCCAGCGAAGTTATAAAGTTCGTGGTCAAAAAATCCGGAATTGAAAACGAATTGCAAAATGGTGGGGAGGAAGATTTGGAAAGATTGGAAAACATAAAAGAGCTGGCGACACTGGCGCTTAAATACGACCATTTAGTAAACGGAGCCGGTATTGAAAGGCTTTTAGAGGACGCGGCTTTGGCCTCCGACCAAGACAGCTTAATGTTGAGCGAAGCCCCGACGCCCAAAGGGGTCGGGGTCCCGACCAAAAGCGTCGGGAAAGAAAGTAGCGTCAAACTTATGACTGTGCACGCCTCCAAGGGTCTTGAATTTAAATACGTTTTTGTCACGGGGCTGGAAGACGGATTGTTTCCTCACGAACGAAAAGAAGAGCCCGCCTACGCCTCGGGCTACGGCGAGGCGAGGGAAGAAGAGCGCCGGCTTTTTTATGTGGCGCTGACGCGCGCCAAAGAAAAATTATTTTTATCGTTCGCCAATTACCGCACCATTTTCGGAGCGCGCAATATCAATACGCCATCTGAATTCATCGCCGATATCCCGGCAGATTTGTTGAAAAGAGAAGGAGAGGCCGGCAGAATTAAAACAATTTATATATGAAAGCAAAAAAATCATTAGGGCAGAATTTTTTGAAATCCGAAGTGGCGCTTCGGAAGATTGTTGAGGCAGGTGAGATTAAACTAGACGACATAATTCTGGAAATCGGCCCGGGGAAGGGCGCGCTCACGGAACAATTGTTGGAGAGAGCCGGCACGGTGATCGCCGTGGAAAAAGACCGCGAGCTTTTTGAATTTTTAAAAGAGAAGTTCGCAAAACAGATAGCATTGGATTCTCTTGTACTAGTACATGAGGACATAATGAGATTTGAGATGAATGAAGCAATTTTGATTTTTATGAATGGTCTGGCCGAGCCCGATAGCGGTCGGGCGAGGAGAACCGAGGACCTGAATAAAAATACAAAATTGCGAAATTACAAAATCATCGCCAATATTCCTTACAACATCACCGGAGCGATTCTGAAAAAATTTCTAACGGCGGAAAATCAACCAAGCGCGATGGTTCTTATGGTCCAGCAAGAAGTTGCTCAAAGAATAATTGCCCGCGATGGCAAGCAGAGTATCTTATCCATCTCGGTCAAGGCCTATGGGGAACCCAAAATGATAATGAAGGTGGAAAAGCGGTATTTTTCTCCCGCGCCGAAAGTGGATTCGGCCATAATCGCCATCAAAAACATTTCCAGGGGATTGTTTGAGAAAAATAAGATAGACGAAGAGGAATTCTGGCAAATCGTCAAAAAAGGCTTTGCGCACAAGCGAAAAAAGCTCTCGTCCAACCTGAAAAATATCATTTTACCCTCGCAAGAACCGTTCTTACGAAAGTTGGGAGACAAAAGGGCGGAGAATTTGACGCTGGAAGACTGGATTTCGCTTGCAAAATAGTGTTTGCGCCACAAAAAGTGGTATAATTAAAGCATAATCAAATTATTTTGGTTAAAACACAAAAGGATACTTTCGGTCGCTTTTGCGGCGCTTTTTCTCGTCGCGCTTTTTCTTATAAAAAACACTTCAGTCTTCAGAAATGAAGAAATATACCTGGGAACCAATTCAGAAAACGGATTGACTTATTCCAACATAGCGATAAAAGATTTAATAAACCGCGACAGCGACCAAGACGGCATACTGGACTGGGAAGAAGGGCTGTGGGGAACCGATCCAGCAAAAAAAGAAACAACTCCCGGGATTCCGGACAGTGTGACTATAAGCAAATTGAAGGCCGAGCGGGCGAATAGCGCAGAAACACTCGCCTCCGCCGAGGGCTACAGCGAGGCAAAAGAAGAAAACCTGACGGAAACGGATAAGTTTTCCCGAGAACTTTTCTCCACCGTCGCTGCCTTGAGCCAAAGCGGGGTAATGGATGAGGTTACAGTAGAAAAAATCAGCAGTTCGCTGGCCGAGCATCTGCAAAATACGACTCCGAGCAAGGAATTTACGCTCTTAGATATAAAAGTGACAAATGACGAGAGTTTCCAGGCCGTAAAAAATTACAATTACGCCTTGAGAGATATTTATACAAAATACCAACCAAATGAGAGCATCGCCGACATACTGCAAGAATTCGCTCCTGATCAAAACACCGTAAATGCCGATGCACTGGCAAAACTTGACCCAATTATAGAACGGTCAAGAAAAATAATAATCGAGATAGCAAAAACACCTGTACCCCAGTCTCTCTCATCTATGCATTTGGGTCTCCTAAATGCACTCGAAAGATTAACGGAAAATTTGAATGATATAAAACTTTATAATGTTGATGCGATTGTGGCCTTAGGCGCCATAACCCAATACGGTCCAAACACTGTGGCCCTGAGAACTGCAGCCAATAATCTAACCAATGCAATCAAGCAAAAATGGCAAAATTGATCGGAAAATTATATAATAAAAATAATAAAATGAATTTTAAAAATAAAAATATTCAGAAACTAATTTCCTGTTTGGTTATAATCGGGATGATGGCGCCGGCCATATTTTTATTTTCTGCCCCAAAGAAAACAGACGCCTTTCTTGGTTTTGGAGATATAGTTTTTGATGTACCGACAGAAATTTCCACCACAAAAGAGGTTATATATACAATTCTCGAACAAGTACTTATGGCAATTGCCCGGAAAGTGCTGGAAAAAATGACACAGAGCACGGTAAATTGGATAAACCAGGGTTTTCACGGCTCGCCGCTTTTAAAAATTTTGCCTTGAGCATAATAAATGACTACAAAGCAACCCTAGAAAATAATGCCGCCTACACTCTAAGCTCCGTTATAAACGATCAGGCCTATCTTTACAGTTTTCAAAACGATTTTAATGTCGGCGGATGGAACGGATTTTTGATAAACACCCAATATCCGCAGAATAATTATTTGGGGTTCCAGATGATGGCAACCGAAGCACTGGCGAGACGTGTTCAGGGAACAGGACAGACCGCCATAGAAAAAGTAAAAACTACTCTAGAGCAAGGCCAGGGATTTTTGTCTCCGCAAACCTGCCCGTCCAATCAAAAATACAACAACGGCACAAATGAATTTAATCGACCTAGTTTTAAAGAAACTACAGAATATAATTTTACCTGCGACCCAAAAACAAGCGACAATGATTGTGAGTTAGAAAAAGAAGCTTATGATAAATCATATAATGCAAAAGTGGCAACTGAGAAAGCCGAATGGGCGGAAACTAATGAATGTCCAGGAGGATTATTTGCCACCACCCCGGGCTCCGTAGTATCAGGCCAAATAATGAAAGCGCTGGGCGCGCCTCAAGATTCAACTTCCCTCGCCGCTGCCATGGGTAACAGTTTGTCGGCGATTTTTGATGCCTTGTTAAATAAGTTTCTCGGTGATGGATTGAACTCACTCGCCAATACCGACAACCCTCCTCCGTCGCAAGACAACTGGAGTTATGACGGTCAAACTCTCGGGGGTAGCGGTAGCACAAGTCCGAATACTTTGAATATTCCTAAAAATGTTTCAATAAAACTAGGAGACACCACAAACCCTTCCAGTATCAGTATTGCCGGCGGCACGGCACCTTATTTAATAGAAATTCCACCGGAATTTACAACAGCCAGCGCTAAAATTTCCGGTTCTACCCTCACTATTACTGGCTCGGTCCCTGGCAACACTTCAGTCACAGTTGCAGATTCATCTATACCATCTAAAAAGGCCAGTGTCCAAATTGCCGTATTTGGATCCGGAGAATTAATGATAGTTCCGGCCAATATTTCTGTTAATGTTAATGACCAAGCGAGTGCGATGATATATGGGGGAAAGGAGCCGTATATTATGTTGACAGAACCCAACCAAGGAATAGCAATGGGGATTTTAGGGGGGTCCAGTTTGGTAGTTGCCGGACTTAGGGTAGGACAAACCGCAGTCGTGATAAAAGATTCGTCTGTCCCAGCCAAAATTGCGACAATTCCGATTTCCGTGACCAATTCCAGTGGCCTAGCTACCATTCCGCAAGATGTTTCAATAGAAGTAGGACAAACTGTCGGCGTTACTATTTCGGGCGGTGTAGCTGGTTACATTATAGAGACTCCACCAAATGCTAGTGTGGCGACTGCGGCAATTTCCGATACCGCCCTAATAATTACAGGTGTTGCCCCAGGTCAAACCACAATCATTATCAAAGATTCATCCTCGCCAGCTCAAACTACCAGCATTAATGTTCAAACAGTTCCATAAATGAAAAAAATTTCGCCCTGCATTTCCCCTTTCCCGTACTAAATTTTTGAGCAAATGATATAAAAATGGAGATAATTACAGAGAAAAAAAATAAATTAAAACCAAAAACTAAAAATAAAATTTTAGTACTGGGATTTATATTAATCGCCCTTGCCGGAATTTTTGGTATTGGAAAAAAAGCGGAGGCGCAAGGCACGACAGAACCATTGGGAACCTGTGTAATGAGGAATAGCGAAGGGGAAGAGAAACCATGGGAAAAAAAGACATCAACGCAATGTGATGATATGGACGGCAGCCCAATTTATGGCACAAAAGTACGCTGGGATGCATATCCCGTAGATACAGACACCACTATCGGATATTGCATTGCTGCCGATGGAACTGTCACAGAAACCATAGAAAGTAAATGCACGGGGAATTGGACTACCACAAAACCAAACATAGGAATTATTGATCCCTCAGGTAAAGTAAAAACTGAAACAGAAGATGACGGAGCAGATAAATCAGAGTTTGAAAAACAAATCAATATGGGTTGTGATGATTTATGGAATTCTTCCTTGAGTGGGTGTTTTTTACAAATCGTTTATTGGATTTTTCACGATATACCAGCATTTTTTCTCTACCAAATGGCATATTTTTTTAATGTCATGATATCTGTTTCATTAGATAGTGCCCTGTTTTCCCATACCTTTGTATCTGAAGCATGGATGGTTGTGCGTGACCTTTCCAATATTTTTTTCATTCTCATCTTGCTTTATATAGCGGTACAAATTATTTTAGATTTGGGCGGACATGAAGCCAAAAAAATGATAGCAAACGTTATAATAATCGCCCTGCTCATAAATTTCTCTATGTTTTTTACTAAAGTAATTATTGATTCTTCAAATATTTTAGCACTGGTTTTTTACAACAAGCTCCAGGTTGATACCAAGGTGAATGGACAACCAAGAGATTACGCGTCGGTTGCGGGAGAAAAAGATGTCGCGGGGGGTATGGTGGCCGCTTTTGATCCTACTACTAAATTACAACAGCCGTTTTTTGACGAGGTAAAAAAAATATATGTAAATGGTGAGTACAAAGGAGTGGCGGACAAATTACCCTTAGGAATAATACTCTCTGTTATTCTACTCGCCGGGTTTATTATGGGCTTTACGATATACGCTCTTTTTATATCAGGCATAAGTTTTGTCGGCCGGTTAATTGAACTTTGGATTCTAATTATTGCCTCTCCTTTTGCTTTTATGTCTTGGACGATACCACAAATGAAACGCATAGGAGACTGGGGTTGGGATGGCTGGCTCAAGCGCCTAATTACAGCATCATTTATGGCGCCGGCTTTTATGTTTTTCTTGTATTTCATATTTTTATTGATTAGTTCAAATATTTTTGACGTCTTGGTAAAACCGAGTGCGCCTGGAGAAAAAGATGCGGCCGGGGTAATAAAAATGTTGCTGGGAATAATCCTGCCGACAATGTTGATTTTAATTCTTCTCCTGAAATCAGTAAAACTGGCAAAAGCCGGATCGGGGCAATTTGGAGAAACATTAACTAAAGGAGCTGCCACGGTAGGTAAACTTGCATTGGGCGGCTTAACGGCAGGAGCTGGAGCGCTAGCTCTTGGAGGAACAGCAATGGCTCTTCGGGGAACCATTGGCCGTGGAGCGGCTAATTTAGCGGAAGGTAATAGAATGAGAGATTGGGCGGCGAAAAGTGGATTTGGTAAATTTATATCAAATAGATTAAGTGGAGTTGCTTCAAGTAGTTTTGATGCTCGGGGAGTAAAAATTGGGGGAAAGAATTTGGCTGGAATGACGGGTATGAATTTGGGCAAGGCCCAAGAAGGAGGTTTTGCCAAAGCTAGGGAAGAAAAAGTAAAAAGGGAGGAAGAATTTGCAAATAAACGACTAGATACGAGTGATTATGGAATAGCTAAAATGACAAAAGGGGGTATGACGACCGACCAAGCGAATAGGATTTTAGGTCAGATGGATGCTGGGGGAATGCAAATGACTGGGGTAGAAAGATTGCAGCACCACGCAGCTTTGACGGGCGGAGGTATGACGCTCAAAGATGCTAAAATTGCAGCATTACATATGAACACCACTAGAAGAAAAGAATATGCTGATAGAAAAGAAAAATGGACCATGTCTAACAGGATTGCAGCAAATAAAATAAGAAAGGATGTAAAGACACAACAAGAGCAACAAACTATGGCGCAAGTAATGGCAGCACTTGCAAAAGCTCAAGCTGCTGCTGCTTCTACTACCACACCAACCACTCCACCAGCAACGGGAGGCGGAGGACATGGAGGCGGAGCGCCACGCCCATAGTTAATTAATAAATAAAAAAACAAATGGATCCAGAAACAGAAAAAATAATAAAAGAACAGATGAAAAAAATACCCGAAGAGGTAAGAAAGCTTTTGGCTGATCCTAAATTAAACGATAAATTTCTTATTGTAGGAAAAAAATACGGAATGAACATCGAACAAATGGGTATTTTCCAAACGGAAACAATGTTGATGATGCTGGGTTTAACGCACCCGGACAAATATTCCGAAGAGTTAAAAAACCGTTTAAAGATAAGCGAAGAAAAAGTGGATAGTATTGTGGTAGATGTAAATCAAGAAATTTTAAGCGGAATTCGAGAAAAATTGAAGGAGGCATATGAAGAATCAAGTGATGGTTCAGGTGAGGGAGAGGGTGAAGAAAAATTAACAGAAATTAATGAAGCAGAGATAAAATTAACGCCTCTTAACACCGAGGAAGATACCAAAAATGCGCAAGTGTTAAGTAAAGCCGGTATTAGTTTTGTCGAGCCCAGTCCTATTCCAAATCCAAATAATGGAAAAGTGACAGAAAACAGGGAAGAAATATTAAAAAAAATAGAAAAACCGGAACTAATAGAAAAACCCAAGGAAGAAATACACCCGATTTTAGTGCAAAAGTTGTCCGCTCCCGTCCAAGCCCCGATAGTAAAGACAGAACATTCTCCGGACAGCATCGCCAAGCCCAACATACCGACCCAGGCGAGCGTAAAACCAAAGATACCGGATATCACCGTAGACCCGTACAGAGAGCTGCCCGAGTAAGTTAAAAATAATATTTATGCAATTTAAAGTTCCACAATTTTTAGACATAGAAGATAAGATTTTCGGCCCTTTCACTTTCCGGCAATTTGTTTATTTGGCGGGCGGAGCGGGCCTATGCTTCATATTTTACAAACTGCTGGGTCTCCTGTTGGGAGCGATACCAATTCTAGCTATCGCCGGATTCGTCTTGGCGTTAACTTTTTACCGGCCGAATAACAAGCCCTTTATCAATATGATAGAATCTGGATTTAAATTCTTTATGCAGAGCAAGCTTTATATCTGGAAAAAGCACGCAGACAAAGTCATGAACGAGAAGATGCGAATCGCCCGGGAAAACAAGAATCAAGCGATCGGGGAATTGGGGACGAAATTGAGCGGGGAAAGGCTCCGGGATCTGGCTTGGAGCTTGAATGTATTGGATTTAAGCAAAAATAAAAACAGCACGCAATAAAACATTATGGCCTTAAAAGCAAAAGCAACACAAGAATTTACGCCGATCAAAGAAGTGCGCGACGGGATAATCGCGCTGAAAAACGGCGAGCTCCGGGCTATTGTGCTCGCCAACTCGGTTAACCTATCCTTAAAATCGGATGATGAACAGCGGGCAACGATATTGCAATTCCAGAATTTTCTCAACACCCTGGATTTTTCCGTCCAGATATCCGTCCAATCCCGCCGTTTGGACATCCGACCTTATCTGCTTTTGTTGGAAAATAGAATAAAAGTTCAGAACGAACCGCTTTTGAAGCTTCAGACCCGGGAATATATAGAATTCATTCGGAATTTCACCGAATCGGTCAGTATAATGACAAAAAGTTTCTTCCTGGTAGTGCCTTATACCCATACGACTCTCCAGTCGGACTCCGGAATATTCCAAAAATTATTCGGGAGAAAGAGCAAAGAAGAGGCGCGGGCCGCGCACCAGGTGGATTTTGAGGAAAAGCGGTCCCAACTGGAAGAAAGAGTAGCCGTTATCCAACAGGGGCTTTCCCGTTGCGGAATAAATTCAGCTCAATTGGGCACCGAAGAGGTAGTGGAAGTATTTTACAAAGTTTTCAACCCGGGAGAGATAGAAGGGAAAATTAAGTTGGAATAAAAATATGATGGAATTTTTCAAAAAATTACTCGGAAAACAAAGAGTGGCTGTCGGAGGAGAGGCGCGGGCTTCCACGCTCCCGGTCTTGCCGGAAGAAATCTACGAATCCGCCACTTTGGAGCTTCAAGATGTCATCGCGCCGTCCGCTCTAAAAATCGAATCCAAGTCCATCAACCTGGGCGACAAAATCGCGCGCACTTTTTTCATAATATCCTATCCGAGATTCTTGACGGACAATTGGTTCTCCCCGATAATCAATTTGGATAAAGTTTTTGACATTTCCATTTTTATCCACCCGATCGATACCTCGCTCATGCTCCGGCAATTCCAAAAAAAAGTCGCGGAGGTGCAGAGCCAGATCTCCGTGCGCGAAGCGAAAGGAATGGTGCGTGACCCAATGCTCGATACCGCTTACCAGGACCTGGAGGGGTTGCGCGACAATCTGATCCAGGCGCAGGAAAAAATGTTCGACGTTGGCATTTACATTACCATTTACGCCGACAACGAGATGGAGCTCTTCAAGACGGAAAACGAAGTGAAATCAATGCTCGAATCAAAGCTCATCTACATCAAGCCGGCGCTTTTCCAGCAAGAAGAGGGTTTCAAGAGCGTTATCCCGATAAACACAGACCTGCTCAATATCCACCAAAAGCTGAATTCCGAGCCGCTTTCCAGCGTTTTCCCGTTCATTTCCTTCGACCTAACCTCCGACAAAGGCATTCTTTACGGCATCAACCGGCACAATTCCAGTTTGGTGATTTTTGACCGGTTTTCCCTGGAAAATTACAACTCGGTGACGTTCGCCAAGTCCGGTTCGGGAAAATCATACGCGACCAAACTGGAAATTCTGCGCTCGCTGATGTTCGACACGGACGTCATCGTGATAGACCCGGAAAGAGAATACGAATTCCTGTCGGAAACCGTGGGCGGGCGATATTTCAATATTTCGCTCTCCTCTGACCACCACATCAACCCTTTTGACTTGCCGATTCCGCGCGAGGATGAAACAAACGAGGACCTTCTGCGTTCAAACATCATTAATTTGGTCGGGCTTTTTCGGCTGATGCTGGGCGGACTCTCCCCGGAAGAGGACTCGATGGTGGATCGGGCCATTTCCGAGACCTACGCGATAAAAGACATCACTCCGGAATCGGATTTTTCGAACATCGAGCCCCCGCTTCTTTCCGATTTTGAAATGGTGCTCTCGGGAATGGACGGAAGCGATTCGATCGTCGCCCGGCTGGTGAAATATACGCGCGGATCCTGGGCGACTTTTCTGAATAAGCCGTCCAACGTGGATATCAATAAAAAATTCGTCGTCTTTTCCGTCCGCGACATGGAAGACGAATTAAAACCGGTCGCGATGTACATCGTCATGCATTATATCTGGAACACGATACGCAAAAATCTGAAAAAACGCCTCCTGGTAGTGGATGAGGCCTGGTGGATGATGAAATCGGAAGATACGGCATCGTTCCTCTATTCAATCGCCAAAAGAGGCAGAAAATATTATCTGGGGCTTTCCACCATTACCCAGGACGCGGCCGACTTTATGAAATCTTCTTACGGAGTTCCGATAATCACCAACTCTTCCATCCAGCTTCTTCTTAAACAATCGCCGACCACTATTGATTTATTACAACAAACCTTCAACCTCACCGACGAGGAAAAATATCTGCTTTTGGAGTCTGGAGTGGGGGAAGGGATATTCTTCGCCGGATTAAAGCATGTCGCCATAAAAATCGTCGCTTCTTACACCGAGGATCAGATAATTACTTCCGATCCTTCGCAGATACTGCTCAACAAAAAAGCCAAACAGGAGCAAGAAGCGGCAAGTTTGGCAGAAAAAAAATAAAAAATGGTATAATTAAAATATGAAATCGAGACTTTTTTTAATAACTTCAATCATTCTACTTGCACTATTTGCAATCATTTTACCGCTTAAGACAAACGCCGCTTCTTCCAGCAGTATTTTGGTCAATGTCGCTCCGGAAAATCCGGCCCCGAATGAAAATACAACCATAACTCTAAACAGCTATGTCAACAATCTTGACAGCGTCATGATAGCCTGGTCCGTGAACGGCAAAAACGTTCTGTCGGGAATCGGAAAAAAATCTTTTCTGTTGAACGCTCCGGCGGCGGGCGGGGAAACGAGTGTTGTAGCTACTGTAGAGTTGCCCGACGGCGCGATAAGTACAAAAGTGGTGATAAGGCCCGCCGTTATGGAACTCCTTTGGCAGGCGACCGATTCTTACGTTCCGCCATTTTACCGGGGCAAAGCCCTGCCGACACCCGACAGTGAGGTAAAAATCGTAGCAATGCCGGAAATCAGGGTCGGCTCCACCACGGTAAATCCTAAAAATATGGTTTATGCCTGGAAGAAGGATTATACCAATAATCAGGACGGTTCCGGCTATGGCAAGAATTCTTTTTTCTTCACCAACGATTATTTGGACGATTCCAACACCATCAGCGTAATCGCTTCGACGACCGACCAAAAATACTCGTCGGAAGCCAGCCTGAATATCCGGACCTACCAGCCGAAGATACTATTTTACAAAAATGACGCCAATTTAGGAACGGTCTGGGAACAGGCACTCTCGGACGGACATACAATATTGGGAGACGAGATAATAGAAGCGTCTCCGTATTTCATATCGCCTAAAGATATAAGGATTCCGTCGCTTATTTGGAACTGGTCCATCAACGGCAGTTCGGTGGACATTTTGGGCATCAGAAAAAATCTGATGCCGCTTACTGTGCAGACCGGCGTTTCCGGAACATCGATAATAAAGCTGGAAATTAACAATAAATACAAACTTTTCGAAACCGCTAGCAAAGAAATCAGTGTGGAATTTTAATTTGAAATGAAAAAATTTTTGCCATATATTTTAATACTAGTTATATCAACGGGCATATTGAGCCCGGTGGCAGATATAAATGCGCAAGGTACTAATCCTCCAAACGGAACTTGTAGATATCGTGAATCTTCGAGTAGCACCACTATACTTGAACGCAACACATATGATACTTGTAAAGCAAAACCGGTATATATAAATTGGAAAGAATCCACGTTGGCAGAATTTCAGGCCGAACAAAAAGCTTTGGCGGAAAAAGATACAGCACTTGGAACCTGTAGGTATTATGATCCTTACCCAACAGCCGTAATTGTGCGTACCACGCACGATACCTGCAACAAAAACCCTTCGTATATAACCTGGAAACAATCCACGCTGGCGGAATTCGAAGCCGAGCGAAAAGCGATGGAAAGTGGAACAACGCCGGGGACACCTTCTACTCCAGATACAAGATACAAACTTCTAACCCCGTTGCCGTGCGATAATAAAACGCCGGGGTGTGAAAATGGAGAGCTAAAATATTTATGACGACCGAGCTCATATCAAGCAAGGAAGAAGGCAGAAAAAGAATCACAAATGCGATTTTCGGGCTTCTTCTGGCCCTCGGCGCTTACACACTTCTTAACACAATAAATCCTGACCTGCTTAACACTGATCTGAAGAGCCTAAAAACGGCAACGGTGGTGGTAGATCTTGGAGGTGAAGGAACAACGCCCCTTAATGAAGCAACGGCACCGGCCGAACTCCGAAGTGCTGGCATTAATTGCCCTAAGGGGGGTGGAGGCGCAGCGCTTACTGCAATAGCCCAATCTTATATAGGTCATTCAGCTTATGATATGAGCAAAAGAAATACCACAAGCGGAGGAACGGCATATGTTGACTGTTCTTCCTATGTAAGTCAAGTATACGTTTGTGCAGGACTGGGAAACCCAGGCGGCACTACTGCTGGCATATTCGGAGGAGGGAGTACTACTATCGTTAGTATCAGTGCAGATGGAACAATGGTAAATGACACACCGCTAAAAATTGGAGATTTGCTCGGGTGGAGACAAGGTGAAAATAAAGAAAAGTGGGGCCATGTTGTTATGTATATAGGCAATGGACAGGTAATAGATGCTCAAGGTCAAGGAGGGGTAGCTGTCAGATCTTTGAATTCCGACCAGTTTAAAGGAAGGATAAAATATGTAAAAAAAATATAGGATAATTTTATGATAAAAAGAAATTTTATACTTTTAATAATAATCCTGGTCGTTGTTATGGTTGTGGTTTCCATATTCTTTTACACCCGCCCAAGCACGATCGCGCCCGGAGAAGACACGGGGGGTCTGAATAATTTTATTTCGCAGTTTAACCCTTTCGGAACAAGCACCACATCTCCGCCACCAGCCACAACTCCGCCCGCCGACATTTCCGGATATCAGCCGGGCCCTACGGAAGAAACAAATCTAAAATTAAAAAAAATCTCAAGCATGGAAATAGCCGGCTTCACGGTATTTATGAAAGAAAGATTAAAAGATATGCCAGTACCGACAGAAACATCGGCAATCAGCCCTGCCATAACTTACAATTTCGGCACGGTCACTCTTAAAAGCGGAAGCGCGGGCGAGGCGGTAAAAGAACTCCAAAAATTTTTGAAAAATACGCTTACTCTTGAATTAGAGCTTGATGGTGTTTTTGATGAGGAAATGATTACCATAATTAAGCAGTGGCAAAATGATCATGGATTGATTGCCGATGGCGTCGTCGGCCAAAAAACAAAAACGGCAATGTATGTTTCGGTAAATCAAACAACAAAAACATCCAAGCCAACCCCGCCGGCCACCGAAAACTATAATACCAAAAGTATACGAAGCATTCTTCGGCAACAAAGGGCAGTCCGTCGTTATGAGATACCTAAAAACGGACGGCCGGACAATTGAAACCTTTGTCGCCGGCCTTCCGAAAGAATATATAGGAGGGGACACAGCCGAAAATAACGAAATAAAAGGGGTTTTCCTGCCGGAAAATATAAAAGATGTGAGTTTGTCGCCCGATACAGGAAGCATAATTTATCTTTTCAATGTCGGAGACAATATAGTAGGCACAACTCTCAACTTGACGAGCAATAAGAAAGCGCAGGTTTTCGATTCGCCGTTCACTGAATGGCTTTCTCTTTGGCCGAGCAGTAAAATGATCACCTTCACGACCAAACCTTCTTCCGGCATCCCGGGATATATGTACGCCATGGATCCAAGCGGAAAAAATTTCAATAAAATCATCGGACGGGTAAACGGGTTAACCACTCTTTCCAGCCCCAATGGGAAATTGGTCCTTTATGGCAACGACAGTTTGTCACTCAACCTTTACCACACAGACACGAAAGTTTTGGACTCTATCCAAATCAGAACCTTGCCGGAAAAATGCGTTTGGGGCAAAGAAAGCGACGTCATTTATTGCGGAGCGCCGAAATCAATCGGTACCGGACAATACCCGGATGCCTGGTATCAAGGAGAAGTATCTTTTTCGGACCAAATTTGGAAGATAGACATCGAAACCGGGAATGCCACCATCATTGCCGATCCGGCGGCGATAAGCGGAGAAGAAATTGACAGCACCAAGCTCATGATGGACGAGGGAGAGAATTATTTATTTTTTGTGAACAAAAAAGATTCTTTTCTTTGGGAGTTGGAACTTAAATAGCGCCAATGTATTTTATCACCACGCGGCGGGAGCGCCCGGTGCCTACCGATTCGGTTTTCAAATCAACCGCATCGGACAAAAATTCATGAACGATCCGGCGTTCAAAAGCCGACATCGGATCAACTTCTATATTTGATTTGAAATAACGGGCCCTCTCCGACATCATATGAGCTACGGCGCGGACATTTTCGATATGTTTTTTCTGAAAACCGTTTACATCGACGAGAATGCTGGGGCCGGATTCTATCCCGCCTTTTTTCGTCTCAATAATCCTGTGGACAAGATGATTCAAGGCATGCAAACCTTCGCCGTCGCGCGAAATGAAAAAATGCGGTTCTTTCACTTCCGCCGAAATCCAAATATTATTGGGACCGTCTTCAATAACAGAAATACTACTCAACTCCAGGGTGGTTTTTTTAATCAACTCTTCAATTAATTTTTGAATTTCGTTCTTATCCATAAAATTTATTTGGTTACAGGGGTAAATTCTTTCTTTTTGATGTATATCTGCTGGCCAACCATAAAAAGGTTGCTGGTAATCCAGTATAGGGCAACCGCGCCGGAAATGCTATAAGCGATGAAGGCGACAATGAATGGAAAAATATATTTCATCTGCACACTCATGCTTTTGGTAAAACTTTCCTGAAAAGAACTGCCGGTGCCAGGAGTGGTTGGGGAAGGTGCCGGCTTGGGCATAAAGTGCGCCTGCAGGTATTGGGAAACGCCGGCCAAAATCGCCAAAAGGGCGCTTTTGCTTGTTATGTCGATGAGGCCCAAAAAGACCATGTTGTGGGTCCCGGGAGTTGGAATAAAAGAATAAAGGACGCTGCCTTCAAAATTTATTCCCTTTAAAAAAACGTAGTACAAAGCGAAAATAATCGGGATTTGGATTAAAACCAAAAGACATCCGGAAAACGGATTGGTTTTGTTTTTTTTATAAAGATCAAAAGTCAGCCGGGCCTGCTCTTCTTTACTCGCCCCGCTTGCTTTTATTTTATTCAATTCGGGGGTCAAAATATTCATCCGAGCCTGGCTTTCTATGGATTTATGGGAAAGCGGCAGGAGAATCAGTTTGACTATTATAGTAAGAACCACGACAGCAATACCAACGTCTCCGTTGGGTATAACAGACACCAAAACAGCCAGGGCGTTCAGTAACGGCTGATATAAGACAAGATTCCAAATGTTTCCGAGCATTTTCCCATTCTACCCCGAAGTAAAATTTTTAGCAAAATTTATTACGAAGCTGGTATAAAAATAATTAAAAATCAGAGCAACGGATCGATGTGATTTTTTTGCCACGGATGGCAGCGCAGGACACGCAAAAATCCCAGATATGTCCCCTTCAACGTTCCGTATTTCTTTATGGCCTGTTTGGTGTATTCCGAACAAGTCGGGTAAAAAACACAGCTTGGCCTTTTAAAAACAGAAATATATTTCCGGTAGAAATCAATTAATTTTAGCAAGTGCGGTTTTAATTTCATTTTCAAGCGTTAAAACATCATTTTGATACTTTTTAAACACAAAAACGCCCCGAAGGCCGGCCGGGAAACCGGCGATGTATTTTTCCAGCGCTTTGTACCCCAAACGTCTCAATAAATTTCTTTTAACGGCGAGTTTGGCCACGCTTTTAGGGACAATAACGGAAATTTTTCTGATATTCCCGCCACTTTTAAAAAACCTGAAAGTCAGGTTCGGAAAATTAAGGAACCTGCCTTCCTTAAAGATTTTTTCCACTGTTTTTGTATCAGCTCTGTTTATTTTTTTGAGCATGGCTAGCCGGAAATTTAAACCGTGAGCTTGGCCCGTCCTTTTCTACGTCTTCGATTTATCACCCTTTTGCCAGTTTTTGTCTTAGATCGCACCAAAAACCCGTGGGTTTTGGCTCTCTTTCTCTTTTTTGGTTGGTATGTTTGAGACATGTGGTAGAGTATACCCCAGCACCCATATTAAGTCAAAGTGAGCGTAATGGTTCACTAGCTTGGACGGATTGAGGTATATCATAGAAACATGTCATACACAAAAAACCCACACATGCCCAAGGTACGCAGAGACGCTGCGGA
>Ga0075950_106_pt1 | contig 33625 bp, 31 predicted proteins | sample RifGroA2_FD_68014 | JGI IMG/M metagenome (GOLD analysis project Ga0075950, IMG submission 68014) | Parcubacteria (Nomurabacteria) bacterium GW2011_GWA2_43_15 | reverse complement strand
ATAGACGAGGATGTCTTGACCGGCTTTCACAGCTTGGAAGACCTCGAAACCCGTATTCAGGAATCCTTCAAACTTCAGGGGACAGAAAAAGCTTCAGCCGAGGAGCAATCTACACAATAATTAATTTATATGAAACTCAATTTAGCGATTCCCAAATTTATTCGCTTTGCAATTGTGGGAGTTGTTAACACTGTTATTGACCTTAGTATTTTAAATATTTTAATCTTAATTTTTGGTCTTTCTCAGCCGTTTCTATTTCCTTTTTATAAAGGTTTTTCTTTCATATGTGCATTTTTAAATAGTTATTTTATGAATAAAAATTTTACATTTAGGAGCAAAGAGAACAAGAAATACACTTTTTACATTTTTTGTTTTTTTAGTTTTGTTGGATTTTTAATGAATGTAATTTTTTCCAGCTTATTATTTTTTACACTCATAAGCAGCCATATTTTTCTAAACACCCACATAATCGCGACATTTTCAGGTATTTTTGGTACTATCGTGGGGCTTATTATAAATTACTTAAGTTATAACAATCTAGTATTTAAATGACATTAAGTATAATAATTCCTGCTTATAATGAATCGAATAGAATTTCTAAAACTGTTAGAAATATTGCCGGTTTTTTGAATGCAAACAAAATCTCGTTTGAAATAATCGTGGTACCCAATAACTGTTCAGATGATACAGAAGGGGTGTTAAAAACATTGCAAACAGAAGAAATTCCGGAAATAAAAATTTTAACTATTTCACATGTGGGCGCTAAAGGAAATACAAAAGGGTTGGCTATTTCAACAGGGATGAAAGAGTCACATGGAGATTATACTGTTTTTCTCGATGCGGATAATGCCACCTCCTTCAATGAAATATTAAAATTTGTTTCGTGCGCGAAAGATGGTTATGACGTGGTAATTGCTTCCAGATATGTGAATGGTGCAAAAATTATAAAGAAACAATCTTTGTTAAGAATTATTTTAAGTAGAGTTAGCAATTCAATAATAAGGGTATTACTACTTCCGGGTATTTATGATACGCAATGCGGATTTAAGTTATTTTCAAAAAGAGCGGCAAAAGAAATATTTTCAAGAACCACAGTCTACGGATGGGGAATAGACTTAGAGATACTCGCACTGGCAAAATATTTTGGTTTTAAGATAAAAGAATTGCCGGTTGCTTGGGAAGCGCAAGATGAGTCAACGGTAAAATCGCATGCTTTTTTCTTTACTCTGAAAGAATTATTTCAAATTAGAAAAAATATAAAAAATAAATTTTATTAGAGATAAAATATGGGTATTTTACAAATAGTAAAAAGAGCATGGTTGTCTTGGCTAGATGTGGAAAGGAAGGACATGCTTATTATTTTAGTAGTGCTTTTTGCATTTTTGATAAGAATCATATTTCTTTTTTACACACCGCTTCGGGGGTGGGATGAAACAGTTTATCTAAATCTGGGATATCAACTAAGTCAAAATCCGTTAATTTATTCTCTTGCGAACAGTGGCTGGAGCGATTTTATTCCATCTCAAGATACCATATACGGGTGGCCCAGTATAGGGTTTAGAGCGCCGTTGCTGCCTTACCTTATCTCGGTTTTTTATTCACTAAACCTGAATTTTATTGTTGAAATAATTAATCCGTTCCTTGGTGCCGTAAGTGTGTTCCTTGTATATATTTTAGGTAAAAAATTGTTTGATAACAACGTAGGATTGTATTCTGCAACGTTATTTTCCTTGGTGCCTCTTCATGTATATTTTAGCGAGCAGGTGCTTACAGATACTTTTGTTGTTTTCTTTTTATTGTTAACTTTCGTAAGTTTTTGGGAAGGATACGAGAAAGGAAACACAATGCAAAAAATTCTTTTCGGGTTGTTTTTTGCCTTGTCATTACTAGCTCGTTATACGACTTTATGGATAGCTGTTGTATTTTTTCTCTATTTTTTTATTAGGGATAGGTCGTTGAAATTTTTAACAGACAAATATTTATGGTACGCAATAAGTTTTTTCTTTGTAATACTGGCCCCATGGTTTATTTACAGCTTCGCGTATTATGGCAACACACTAGGCGCATTTGTTCATGGTTTTAGAGCCGCAAGTTATTGGGGAGGGGTGCAATCATGGAATTTCTTTTTTATAAATTCATGGCATATTTTTTCTGCCGTTGGAGTAGTTTTTATTTTTTCTTTAATCTATATTTTTTTCAAAAAAGAATTTTACAAAAGGGAAGTTTATTTACTGTTAATATGGACCTTTTTCTTTTTAGGAATGGCAATATATATGCCACACAAAGAAGAAAGATTTATTATGCCAATAATCCCAGCAGTTTGTCTGATTTCTGGATTTTGCATAAGTAAATTCAAAAAGTATAAAAATACTATTTTTGGGTTAATATGCGCTATTTTAATAATTTCGCTTTTTGGTTTGTTTAAAATTGAATATGAAAAATCTAAAAATAAGGCCAATATATGTTTTTCTGAAGGAAATAAATTTTTAGCCTCTGATTCTATAAATAAAAATTCTTTGGTAATAACAAACCAATCCCCAATAGTTTATTACTACACTCAAAAAGAGAATCGTATTTATCCTGATCCATGGAGCGTTGAATCACTTAAAAATATTATCAATTTAAATCATGGCAATAGGATAATTTATATTTTCTTTACAAATTATGACATGTCTATAGACAGTGGCGTAAAAAATGACTTGGATAATAATTTTAAAAAGGTTTTTGAGTGTTCGAAAGACTGGGGATATTCTGCTATCTATGAGTGAAAATAGTATTTTTTGGAGCCGCCTCTCGGATTCGAACCGAGGACCTTCGCTTTACAAAAGCGTTGCTCTACCAACTGAGCTAAGGCGGCACACCTTTAGCGTGTGTATATTAACACATTTATAAATTCTTTTCCTCCTCTTTTATTTTGTGTTTGATTTCCTTGATTTTATTTTTGTATTCCGAAACCATTCTCAGAAATTTGCTGATTTCCCTTTTTTCCGGTGAATCACTCTCTGCCCTTCCGCTGTGTATATTTTTTATTTTGATTTTTACTTCCTGATATTTATTCTTTAAGAAACTGGAGAACCGGACGTAAAACCTGATTGTTCCCACAAGTCCCGCGTAGGAATGTTTTTTTATGTTTTTGACGGTTGAATGCTTTAATTTTTCTAAATGCCGAGTTTCCCAAAAAACCTCTTCTTTCGGGAAAACAGCCCCATTTTGCAACAAGATCAATTTCCGACCGATCATAAAGATGATTCCGAGAAGCGAGCCAAAAAATAAAATTAAAAAATAATACATGATTGTTTTATATCGAGCAGCGTTTTACTTCCTTAATTTTTGCCCCCGCCTTTGCCAAAAGTCCTCCTATTGTCACGGAAGTGTCTTTTATAAATTCCTGTTCAAGCAGAGCCTTCTCATTTTCCGGTTCCAGGGCGGTCACCTGCATGGCGATATCTTTCGCCAACTCCGCGCTTCCGCCCGTTAAGCTGACGATAACCCCTATCTTATTGTTGTGCACATAAGTTCCCAAAACCTTCCCGCTTACTTCATATGCCTCTCCTAGCTGGATATTTTCTCCAGTTTTTTGAATGATGGAATCAATCATGTCCTTTGCTTCAGCTTTCATTTTTTCTACACCTTCTTTAAGAGCTTTATCAGAAAGTCTATCAAGGAGATTGGTGAAATCCTCGTTTCTGGCCACGAAATCTGTTTCACAAAGCAAAGATACCAGTACGGCTTTTTTGTCTTTTCCCTCTTCTATAACTTTTATGCCGACCCTTCCGTCTTTGACCTCGCGGTTAACTTTTTTCAATGCGATGTCGGAACTCGTTTTTTTTAAAATAGCGAGCGCCTTTTTCATGTCCCCATCTGCCTCTTCCAGTGCGCGCTTGCACTGCATTACTGAGATGCCAGTATTGTCTCTTAATTCCTTTACCTGCTCGGTTGTTACTTGTGTTGGCATGTACCTTAATTATCAATTTCAAATTACGAATTTCAAATTTTTAATTCGTAACTATTAATTCGTGATTTATTGTTATGTTTTTGGGGGCACGCTCATCTGGCCTTCTTTATAGGCGTTCCCGATGGCGGTGACAAAAAATCTGATAGACGGCATCCCGGCGTCATTGGCGACGATCGGGTAATCAATGTATTTGATATTTGAATCGGAGTTTACCAAGGCAACCACCGGGACGCCAGATTTTTTGGCTTCGGTGGCCGCGATGTGTTCACTCTTTGCATCTACGACAAATAGGGCATCCGGAACTTTTTTTAAGCCGAACAAGCCGGTATAATATCTGGCCAGTTTTTCCATTTTCTTGGCTATTACCAGCCGTTCTTTTTTTGTATATTTATCAAGCCCGCCTCCGGTACTGTCCTTGTGGTAGTTTTCCAGTTCGGTAATCCTCTTTTTTATTTCCGTAAAGTTAGAAAGCGTCCCCCCGATCCATCTTTCCGTGATATAGGGCATGCCTAAAAATTCCGCCGCATTTTTCACCGCTTCCTTGGCTTCGGGTTTAGTACCGACAAAAAGAATAACTTTTCCTTGGTTTCCCGAACTTTTAATAAATTCCACGGCTTTTTCCAGCATTACGCTTGTTTTTTCGAGATTGATTATGTCTCCTTTGTTTTTGGTGGCATATATATATGAAGAAACAGAAGGATGCCTTCTAGTCTTGCTGTAGCCATAATGCGCTCCGGCTTTGAACATTTCTTCTACCACCATCTGCCCCTCTCCATCGTTCGGGCGGGCATCAGTTCTCGATTCCGCTTTTTTCATATGGACTAATATAGCAGAATATTCCCGCTTTTGCAACCGTGCCTTATCGGCGGTAAACTTTGACCAACCGGTCTTTTTCGGGTAATATGAGCACATGAGGCAATCCAAACTTTTTACTAAAACCAGAAAAGAAGCTCCGGCAAACATAATAAGGGAAGAAATGGATCAGATTGGCGGGACTGAAATGAAAACTTCCATTCTCCAAGATAAGGAAATTTGGGAAAAAACCAATCGGTGGGACGACAAAGAAGTGGATATTTGGTTTAAAACGAAACTAAAAAATGGCGGGGAAGTCGGTTTGTCTTGGAGCAATGAAGAAGATTTCGCTAATATCCTGAAACAATATGTCAGTTCTTATAAAGACTTGCCGCTTTATCTTTATGATTTCAAGGATATTTTGCGAAACGAAACTAGGAGCAAATCAGGCATTCTGCGAGGCCGGGAATTCTATTGGAAAGCCCTTTATTCTTTTTCTAGAGATGAAGCGGAGCATAATGTTTTCTATGAAAAAATGAAAACAGCTTATCAGAATATTTTCAGGCGAACCGGCATCGGACATATGACTTATTTAACTTTTGCTTCAGGCGGCGCTTTTTCAAAATATTCTCACGAATTTCAAACCATAACTTCTGCTGGCGAAGATACTATATACGTAAGCGAGGACAAAGCCATAGCGGTAAATAGAGAAGTGATGGAGGAAGAAGTGTTGGCAAGTTTAGATTTAGAAAAAGATAAACTAGTGGAACATAGGGCAATCGAAGTGGGAAATATTTTTACCTTGGGCACTAGCAAGCCGGAAGCGTTGGAATTCTATTACGCGGATAAAAGCGGAGAGAAAAAACCTGTTTTTATGGGTTCCTACGGCATTGGCTTGGGCAGGCTCATGGGCACGGTAGTTGAAGTTTTGTCCGACGACAAGGGAATTGTTTGGCCAGAATCAATCGCGCCCCATGTTCTCCATTTGCTCGCGCTGGGAGAAGATGAAGAGGTTCTAGCTGAGGCGGAAAAAATTTACGAAAATCTGTCTGAAGCAGGCGTGGAAGTTCTATTTGATGACCGTGCAGATATATCGGCTGGAGAGAAATTTGCCGGTGCGGACCTGCTGGGCATTCCATACCGCGCGGTAGTCTCCGAGCGCAGCATCAAGGAAAAGGGGATTGAGCTGAAAAAACGTACGGAAGAGAAAGGGAAAATAGTTTCCAAAGATGAGCTGTTAAAAATACTGAAACCTAGCCGCTAGAACCCAATTCGTTATGTTCAATAAATTTTACAAATTAATTTCAAATGATATCGGTATTGACCTCGGCACTTCCAATACCTTGGTTTATTTGAAAGGCCATGGCATAGTGATAAATGAACCTTCGGTTGTGGCTGTCAACATCAAGACCAATCAGATTCTAGCGGTAGGCATGCAAGCTAAGGAGATGCTCGGGCGCACTCCAGGGCACATCAAAGCTGTCCGTCCGCTGGTGGACGGCGTGATTTCCGATTTTGAAGTTACCGAAGAGATGCTTTCTTATCTCATAAATAAAGCGGACAAAATGTCGCCGAAATTGGCCCGTCCTCGAGTATTAATCGGTGTGCCTACTGGCACGACCAATGTTGAAACCCGGGCAGTGTATGACGCCGGCCGGAGCGCCGGCGCGAGGGAAGTTCTTTTGGTAGAGGAGCCGATGGCAGCTGCCATCGGCATCCGGCTTCCGATCAAAGACCCTGTCGGTTCCATGATTATTGATATTGGCGGAGGCACGACCGATATCGCAGTGATTTCTTTAGGTGGTATAGTTAAGTCAAAAAATTTAAAAATAGCCGGCGACCGGTTGAATAACGACATTATCACTTATATGCGCGATGAATTTAAAATACTCATCGGGGAAAGGACGGCGGAGATGGTGAAAATCGCTATTGGGTCCGTCATTCAAGGGGAATATATGGAAACGGAAGTCCACGGGCGCGATCTTTTGACAGGACTGCCGCGAGAGGTGGTAGTGACGGATTCGGACGTCCGCGAAGCCCTAGCTTTGTCGGTCAAAGGGCTGGTGGAAGGAGTGAAAGACATGCTCGAGACGACCCCGCCCGAGATTTTATCCGATATAATGCACCGGGGGATTACCCTCTCCGGCGGCGGGGCGCTTCTGCCCGGACTAGACCAGCTGCTAGGGCGGGTTCTTAAGATTCCGGTTTACGTGGTGGAAGATCCTCTTTCGGCCGTAGCCCGCGGGACAGGAGTGATTCTGGATGATATCCCGTCTTACAAGGAAATTCTGATAGGCAATCAAGATGAGTTACCTCCTAGATAAAAAAATAAGAGAAAAAAAGTTTTTTAAAATCACGTTTGGTGTTATTGTTCTCTTCGTTTTAATTTATTTCCGCGCGGGTATTTGGGGCGGGCTTTCTTACGCGAGTCACGGAATTTTCCGCCCCGTTTTGGTTTTAGGGAACGGTCTGGGTGAAAAAATGAGCAACCTGAGCGCGTATTTTGCGTCAAAGAATTCTTTGCAAGAAGAAAACGAAAATCTTAAATCTCAAATACTGGAAAACCAGGCCGACCGGGCTAATTATGATTCAGTGGTTGCAGAGAATGAAGATCTGAAGGAAATTTTAGGACGCCTGCCTGCGCAGGCAGGGAAAAGCGAAAATGTCCCTTTGATTTTGTCAGCCATTTTGTCCAAACCGAACCGGAGCCCTTACGATACCATAATAATTGACGCGGGAGAAACGCAGGGAATAAAGGTAGGGGATATAGCTTTTGCTTTTGGCAATGTGCCGATCGGGCGTATCGCGGAGGTTTACGCCAGTTCCTCTAAAGTGATTTTGTTTTCCAGCTCGGGCGAAAAAACCCAGACAATAATGTCCGGCCGGCCTGCCCGCGCAGGCGGGGATGTTTTTTTGGAAATTGTCGGGCGCGGCGGGGGAAATTTTGAAATGATTCTGCCCCGGGATTTTATCTTGCAAAAAGGGGAACAGGTTATAATGCCGGGGCTCTATCCTTACATCCTAGCTGTTGTCGAAACGATAATTTCCGATCCGCGCAACCCTGTCACCAAGGTTTTGCTCAGTAGCCCAGTGAACATACAGGAGCTGAAATTTGTAGAAGTGGAAAAAATATAATTTATTTTATTTAGAAATTTTTTGTAATTCTTCTTTGAGCGACGGCAAGTCAAGAGCAATCGTATTCCAAACAACATCCAAATTGATATCAAAATAATTATGAATGGCTTTGTCTCTAAATCCGGCTATTTCTTTCCACGGCAAATTTATTTTTTCCTTCAAATCATCAGAAATTTTCTTTGATATTTCTCCAATTAAAGTCAGTTGCATAATAACACCGCTCTGAACTAGAGAATTTATTAAAAAATTTTCCTTATCAATTTCACTCACGAACAACTCAATTTTTTTAATTGACTCAAGAATTTGATCTATATATACTTTATTATTCTTCATAAATTGTTTTTAAATCAGATAAAATGTATGGTTCCATAAATTTATTTATGCCACCTTCGGTCAATAAATCAACTTTTCGGCCAAGCGCTTTTTCCATATCATCCACGAGTCCCACAAACCCGACTAATCCAGTGGGTTTTCCAAGTTTCACAAGCAAGTCAACATCGCTTTCCGGGCGATCTTCGCCCCTAGATACAGATCCAAAGACTGCAGCCTTTTTAATCCCATATTGGCGGAATATGGGTAATAATTTGTTTTGTAAATCTTTTATGCTCATGAGCGGATTATAGCATACAAAAACTCTAAATACATAAGTTTTTGAGTTATCCACATATTTTTTACTAATCTTGGTTGCGGGGGGGGTAATTTGGTACAATTAATCTATATGCCGAGTAAATTTCTTCTTAAAAAAATTTTAATTTCATCATTTTTTATATCTGTTTTTATTGTTCCCGCTTCCGCTTTCGCCTTCAATCCGCTCTCTTCGATTTCTTCCTGGTACGACAGCTACAAGAATTACCTGACCGAATCGATGGACAGCGTATCCAATGCCGTCGTGGATTATTTCGGCGAACGTATTTACAATTACATGTTTTCCTCTGAAATTACCTCCATCCCTTCGCCGGTAATCAGAAATACCGTTGCCGCCGTGGCCGGAGCTAATATGCAAGTTTCAGATGATTCTCCGGCTGTCGCCGTCAACACCGCCTCTCCACAAGTTCTCTACATCCAAGGTCCAGTCGGCCCCCAAGGACCGCAAGGACCTCAAGGCATTCCCGGTAGGAGCGGTAGCGGGGGCGGAGGAAGCAATATTGATCTTTCCAGTTTTGTCACTTTAAGTTTATTTGATAGTCAGGTTGACGCGTTGCTTACGTCCGTGGAAAGCGGAGTGAACAACATTTCTAATTCTTTCGGCGATAAGGTAAGTACCGCCCTCTTGATAGTTTCCGGCAATGGCTCAATCGGCGGCGACCTGACCGTCACCGGCACGATTACCGGCAATGTCGCCGGAGTCATCAACCCTTCCTTTACCTCGGGTTCGGTTCCTTTTCAGGGAGCGAGTGGATTGGATGAAGATAATGCGAGTTTCAATTTTAACAACACGACGAATACACTAACGGTGGCGAATCTGACGGCCACTGCATATACCAACAACTTAAGCGCTTTTTCCGCCACCACTTCCGCTCAATTAGCCGGAGTGATTTCCAATGAAACCGGCAGCGGAGCTTTGGTTTTTGGCACGAGCCCGGTATTTACCACTCCTGATTTGGGACGCCATTATTTTTAAAAATGCGGGGATAGAGACGGCGCGGTTACGAACGGGAAACGATAATATTATTCTCGGTAAGAATATAGCTACTAATCAATACATAAGTGATAGCATAGCCCTGGGAGAGTACGCTTTGTATTATAGCGAAGGGAGCACTAATGTTGCTATTGGTATTTCAGCAGGAATGAACACACATGGTGTAGAGAATGTATATATAGGTTATAGCGCGGGGAATGGTATATCTAGTACCGGTAACTTCGACAACAACAATGTCGCGATTGGTATGTTGACGGGGTATAGAATCAATGATGGGTATGATAATGTTTTTATAGGTCATGAAGCTGGTTACGGTAGTGCTGCGGGAATTAGTGGATACAATAATATTGGATTTGGTTATCAGCCACTTCAAAGAATAACAACTGGGCATGACAATGTCGCAGTCGGCACCCAAGCTGGATTTATAACTACTACCGGTTCTACTAATATTCTTATTGGTACTTATGTTGATGCCACTTCGGCCACGGCTAGCAATGAATTGAATATTGGCGGCACTATTTACGGAAATCTCTCCACTGATTCCATCCGTATCGGCGCAGCGACTCCGACCGCTCGTTTGCATCTTCCCGCTGGCACGATTACGGCAAGTACGGCTCCGCTCAAATTCACTTCTGGCCCTCTTTTGACAACTGCTGAAGCTGGCGCAGTGGAATTCTTGACCGATGCTTTTTACGGAACAATCACGACCGGCGCCGCGCGGAAAACTTTTGCATTTCTGGAGAGCCCGAGTTTTACGACGCAGATAACTACGCCACTGGCGGTGATTGATGCTGCTTCGCCGAAAATAACTTTCAAAAATGGTGTGACTGAATATTTCTCACTTTGGAGTCCGGGGAACGATAGTATCTTTTTGGGAAATAACGCTGGAGATGCAACATCCGGAAATTACAACATAGCTATTGGTACAGATAGCGGAGAGGGTTTTACTTCTGCGGCGAATTATAATGTATTTCTTGGACATGATGCCGGAAGTGGTTATGGTTCCAGTACTAGTGGAGATGCGAATGTAGCAGTAGGTAATATTGCTTTGGAAAAAATAACAACTGGCGGATGGAACACTGCTCTTGGTTATGGAGCCGGTCAGTTTGTTACTACTGGATCTGGAAATACATTTATCGGAGAAGAAGCTGCTAATTATGGTGTCACTATTACCGGAGATTACAATACGGCAGTCGGGAGCACAGCCCTTTATGAAATAGATTCCGGCGGTCGTAATGTGGGTATCGGATCCTATGCCGGAAAAGATATTTCTTCCGGTTTAAGAAATATAGCGATTGGATACAATTCAGGAATAGGTCTTACTACTGGTTCAGATAATATTATGATTGGCTACAACACGCCGCCGCCGAGTGCTACTGGAAGTTCTCAGTTAAATATCGGCAACACTATCTACGGCGATTTAACCACTGACAAAATCGGTATCGGGACAACTGCCCCCACCTACATGCTTTCTCTCGTAGGAACCGCCGCGCAAACCATCTGGATGGAAAGAAACACGACAGCCGCTACCGCCGGACAAGGTTTAACCTTGTCTTCCGGCGGAGCGATAGCTGGCACAGCGGATCTGGCTGGAGGAGATTTGACTCTGAAATCCGGAATATCCACCGGTTCCGGTTCTTCCGCTATGCATTTTTATACAACTACAGCTGGAGTGAGCGCGACAACTGACCGGACTCCGACCGAAAAGATGACGATACTAGGTTCTGGTTTTGTTGGTGTTGGCAATGTATCTCCCGGCACGCTTCTGACCGTCGGAACGGATACAACCAACACCGGCAACATCACGGTTTACGGAACTGGCACAACCTGTGTTATCGGTGACGGAGTCGGAGCGACCAACTGCACCTCCGACATCCGTTTGAAGGACAATATTGAAACCCTGGAGAGCGAACTGACAAACATCATGGCGCTTCGTCCCGTCACCTTCAGCTGGAAAGACAAAAACAAAGACCAGACGACCAACACCGGTTTCATTGCCCAAGAAGTACAATCCATCTATCCGAACATCGTCCGCACAGTTTACGACGATTATCTCGGCATTGATTACGCGGCTTTAGTGGTGCCGACCATCAAAGCTGTCCAAGAGATCAATCTCAACCTCGAAGGCATTGCTGGCACAATCACTCCGCTCGAAGGTTCGAACAATGAATCTTTCGTTGCCGCTTTCTTTGATAATTTGTTTAGTAAAATCAAGGATTGGCTGGGAGGAGAGGGGAACGGGGTGGAAAAACTTTGCATCAACAATACCTGCGTGACTGAGGCCCAATTGCAGGAACTTTTGGAAAATGCCAACGTTGATTCTCCTGCGTCTGAATCGGAATCGACCCCCGAAACCACCCCGCCTCCAGAGGCACCCCTCCTTGATGAAGGAGGGGAGGATTCCTCTCCTCCTTTGGAAGGAGTTACTCCAGAGGACGAACAGGGAGTTCCCGAAGAGGGAGGTGATTCTTCTGAGCCGACATCTGAAGTAACTCCCGAACCTGCACCAGAACTTGCCCCGGAACTCCCGACCGAGGTCGGGACCCCGACTGAAGACGTCGGGGCTGAACCAGTTCCAGAAACCACTCCAGACGAAAGTGCAATTTAAAATAGAGAAAAAATTGAAGAACGGCTTGGGCCGAGCGGGTATTCTTAAAACCGCGCACGGAGAAATACATACTCCAGCCTTCGTGCCGGTCGGCACGAAGGCCTCCGTGAAAGCGCTCACGCCCGAACAGGTCAGGGATTTAGGCGCGGAAGTTATTTTAGCCAATACTTATCACTTGTATCTGCAGCCGGGCGACGAGCTCGTCGCCCGGGCCGGAGGCTTGCATAAATTTATGAATTGGCCGGGACCGATAATTACCGATTCCGGCGGGTTTCAGGTTTTTTCGCTGGGCGTGGCGTATGATTATGGAGTCAGTAAATTCATTGCCCTAGACGCGCCGCCGCCAGAAGTGATTGAAGAGGCCTATGACACTTTGCGTAAAAATAAAAAAGCGCAGGTCACGGAAGAAGGGGTAAAATTCCAATCTATCATTGACGGCAGCGAGCACTTTTTGTCGCCCGAGAAATCAATGCAGATTCAAAACAATCTCGGCGCCGATATTGCTTTTGCTTTTGATGAATGCACCTCGCCTCATGCTTCTTACGAATATTTAAAAAAATCAATGGAAAGAACGCACCGCTGGGCGGAAAGAAGCCTGCAAGAGCATAAAAAATTACTAGCCTCACCCGATGTTTTTTCTCAGTCCCTGCCCGTCCGGCAGGCGGGGCTCGGTTCCTCGCTTCGCTCTGCCACTCCTTCTAAAAAACATGCGGGCTCGGCTCCTGCCTTGTTTGGCATTGTGCAAGGGGGAAGATATCGGGATTTGAGGGAAGAGAGCGCGAAAATAATCGGGGCGATGAACTTTGACGGTTTTGGAATTGGAGGGTCTTTTATAAAAGAGGATATGGATGAGGCTGTTCAATGGGTTAATAATATTTTACCGGAAGAAAAGCCCCGCCATCTTTTGGGAGTCGGCGAGCCGGAGGACTTATTCGGCGCGGTGGAAAACGGCTGCGATTTGTTTGATTGCGTTACGCCGACGCGCATTGCCCGGAACGGCACGCTTTATACCAAGCGCGGAAAAATAAATATAATGAATGAAAAATTTAAGAATGATTTTGGGCCAGTGGAAGGAGATTGCGGGTGCTATACCTGTAAAAGTTATACTCGCGCGTATTTGTCCCATCTTTTCCGCGGGAAGGAGATGCTGGCCGCTACTCTCGCTTCCATCCACAATCTATATTTCATCGTCAATCTGGTAAAAAAAATCCGGCAGGCGATTTTAGATGATACTTTCTTTGAATATAAGAGAGAATTTTTGGGCTTGTATTTAAAGGGTAAAAAAGAGTAGTCAAATACTTGATTTGTTTTTATTTTTAGTATTGGTATAATCAACATAGGTAGGTGTACGTTTGATTATCTGAGGGAAAAAGATTCCACGGAGACGACCTCCCAGTTGTCCCAGTGGATTAGGAGAACAATCTCCTTCCTCCTCTTCGGGCGACCCCTCGGTCGCCCACCCTTTTTATGTCTGAAACAATTGCATTTTTTTGACAGGTTGCTATAATCCGGCAGTGAGACTTTGTGGCACAAAGCTCTACTGCCGGATATAATTATTTTTATCAGAAATGGGACAGCGAAAGAAAAAGAAAACAAAGAAACCGGGAAAAAATTGGAAAAAATTTTGGAGATTGGGAATGGATGAATTCAACACCCAGTATTTTGACGTCAGCCCTGATGGCGACTTGGTAGTGAAAGAAGGGCACTATCAGTACAACATAATGCATATTGTGCGCAAGTATGGCACCCCCGCGCGGGTGTTTTTTCCGTTTGTTCTTGAAAACCGCGTGCGCGATCTGATTGAGCTTTTCAATGCCTATATCAAGATTTTGAATTACAAGGGCAAGTTCTATTACCACTATGTGATGAAGAGCAATCAGAACGAGGATTTCGTATTGCCGGCGATAGCCGAAGGCGCGCACATTGAGACATCTTCGGCCAATGAGCTTTGGCTAGTGAAGAGAATGCTCGAGCAGGGCAAGTTTAATCGGAAAATCCGAGTGACTTGCAACGGTCCGAAGACGGAGCAGTATATCAGTTTGGTGGAAGAGCTAAAAGGAAAAGGTCTTTCGGTGATACCGGTAATAGAAAATTCTTGGGAGCTGGAGAGGCTGAAGAAATTCAAGGGCGAGGTGGGTGTGCGGGTGAATTTGGATATCAAAGTCGACGCGCATTGGGACAAAAAGTACAATCATTTCGGTTTTACCGAAGAAGAGCTTTTGAAAATTGGCAAGATCCGCAACCTTTCCATTTTGCATTATCACATTTCCACTCAAAATTCAAAGATAGAGGGATTCATTGGGCCCCTGAAACGCGCCGTTGCCCTGTACGCCAAGATGCGCGAACAGAATCACGAACTGGACACGATTAATTTTGGCGGTGGCATGGCGGTGCCATATGAGAAGAAAAAGAAACTGCTCTCGGTGAAAAATTTAGTGAACCAGATGGTAAAGACCGCCAAAAAAGAATCGGACAAGCTCGGCGTGCGGCACCCGAACCTCATTTGCGAGTGGGGTAGCTATTTTACCGCGCCGTCCCAGATTACCATTTTCAAAATATTGTGCGAAAAAAATATTATAAGGAAACCGGACACCAAATGGTACTTTATTGACGGTTCTTTTATCGCGCATCTTACTGATACCTGGTCGGCAGTCAGACAGAAGTGGCATTTTACTACAGCAAATAATTTGAACAGCCGCCGTTTGCAAAAAGTTTGGATTGCCGGTTCCACCTGCGACTCGGACGATCGCTACACCGCTTCGGGCAGTTATGTGATGCTGCCGAAAATTACTGAAGACAACCCCGACTTGTATTTGGTTGTGTATGACACCGGTTCGTATCAGGACACTTTTGAAAATAACCATTGCTTGCTTTCTAGGCCGGCTTTGGTAGTTTGCCAAAATGGAGAAGTAAAACTTGCCCGTCGCCGGCAGACACCGGAAGAATTAGGCAAACTTTTTGGTTGGAACGGAAATTCTAAATAATTTATGAAACACGGTTGCCTTATTTTTATTTTATCTTTTGCCGCGTTTTTCGCGGCAACAGTTTGGTTTTCCCTGATTAACCGCGAATCCATCGGGATTCCCACTTCGGCCGATATAAAATATGTAAGGATAGCGGAGCAGGACATAAAAGTTGAACTGGCGCTCTCAAAGGAAGCGCAGACGCGGGGTTTGTCGGGACGAGACGGTTTGGCGGAAGGGGAAGGTATGCTTTTTGTTTACAGCCGACCCGGGAAGTATTCGTTTTGGATGAAAGATATGAAGTTCCCGATTGATATTATTTGGATTGGGGAGGATATGCGGGTCGTTTATATCAAAGAAAGTGCGGAACCTGCTTCGTATCCGGATGTTTTTGTCTCCGGCGCGGATGCAAAATATATTCTGGAAGTTAATGCCGGATTTTCGGAAAAAAATAGTTTGAAAGTGGGAGACGGCGCCCTATTTACTTATTGATTATTTGTAGTATAATCGGGTTTGGTCCTGCGTTGGATAGCTACTCCCCGACCTAGGTCGGGGAGAGGAAAGTCCGAACACACAGCCCACGACGTCCGTCGGGGTTAAACGTAGTAGGTAACACCTACCGTCCGCAAGGACAGAGGTGCGAACAGAAACGATCCGGTTAAGTCCGGCTGAAACGGCAAAATCCTTACGCGTGTGCAAGATCGTGCTCCGACTCAGGTCGGAGAGAATCGCTTGATCCTGAGGGTAACCGAAGGGCTAGATAAATTGCTATCTCCTCCGACTTGGTCGGAGGATACAGAATTCGGCTTATAGGCGCAAGACCAAAAACACGAAAAATCCTCTCACTAGAGAGGATTTTTCTTTTGCCCTTGCAATTTTTTACAGATATGCTATACTCGACTTGTAAGTGTGAGGTGATTCTTGCATTTATCGTGAACAATGTATGTGCCGCAGGACCCCGCCGCAAGGCGGGGTTTTGTTTTATTTTGCAACGATATTTATCCACAGGGGTTTTTCTATAAAAATAATATATAATTAACTTAATTTAGTATTTAATTATATTAAATATTTATTAAACTAATTTAAAAGTTATGGAAAATAATAAACATTTGAAGAACTTTTTAGAAATTTCCTACGACGAGCTGGAAGCAATGAATCTTCGCGCCAAAGAAAGAGCGGAGAAGGCCACTGCCACGGAGCTGGAAAAAGAATACCGCTTGTATCTGCAAAAAGAAAAAAGAATAAAAGCCGTAACGCTTTGTTTTACGGATCTGGAAGGGCGTTTTCACATGCTCGATTACGACAAAAAATTCCTGCTGAATTCGGCCGATAATCTGACTTTTGACGGTTCGTCCATCCGCGGTTTCAGCCAGCAACACGAGTCCGACCTGCGCCTCTCTATCGATTGGGGCAGTATCCGATTTTTGCCGTCGGATGTATTTGGTCCCGGCAAGGTAATAATGTTTGTGAATGTGCACGAGCGGGACCACGAGCCGTATATTTCGGATTTTCGCGGACAACTGGGACTCTACGCAGAGGAGCTTCACAAGAAAAATGGTTTAACTGTCAATATTTCGGCGGAAGTGGAGGGGTTTTTGGTTGATGGCATAAATTCGGAACAAAGATACGGAGAAACGAGCTCTTTCCAATTCATTTCAACCGGCGGATATTATCATTCATTGCCGCTCGATCGTCTGCGCCAGTTCATTGACCGCGCGGCCGAAGCGCAGCGCGCTATGGGTTTTAAAAACGAGAAAGACCATCCGGAGGTGGCGCCTTCGCAGTTTGAACTAAATTTTTCCTATACCGATATTATGCGGGCAGCCGACAATATCCAGCTTTACAAGCTGGTTTGCCGGCAGGTTGCCAACAGTTTGGGCATGACGGCGACTTTCCTGCCTAAGCCGTTTATCGGCATCAACGGCTCCGGCATGCATATGAATGTTTCTCTTTCCAAAAACGGGAAAAATATTTTTTACGGTGCGCGGGGCAAGGACGGCTTGTCCGACACCGCTTGGGATTTCACCTCCCGTGTTTTAAACCACGCGCCGGAAATCTGCCTAGTTTTAAACCCAAGCGTCAACGCTTACCGCCGATTGGACCCGCATTTTGAGGCGCCCAACCAGATCAAGGTCTCGCCGATTGATCGCGGTTCGATGATCCGCATTCCCATCGGCAACGAGCGGTCGGCCCGCATAGAAATCCGTTCCGTCGCTCCGGATGCCAATCCGTACTTGGCTCTTTACACCATCGTCAAAACCGGGTTTCTTGGTCAACCTCTCGTGAAAGATAAGGAGAAAAGAGACCGAGTACGTGTCTTGCCAGACAACATTCATGACGCAATCAAGCTCTTTAAAGCAAGTGATTTTATAGCAAAAATTCTTAATAAGACCAATCAGGAAAAGTATACTGAATACAAGCAAATGGCGGCTGATCGCAGTCCGAAATCCCTGGGCTCGCTTATCAAGTCCTCCGAGATTATCTATCACCACGAAGTGACCAACCAGGTGCTCTGGCATAAATTCTAATTTTTCCACTCCGATTTTTTATAAGGTTTCCAGTCTTTTTCGACAAAGGAAATATTCATGGAAAAAGCACCAATCCCTAAAAATGAAAAAGAACGCCTTCTGTCCCTTTATAAACTGGGGCTTCTTGATACAAAGCCGGAAGAGCGTTTTGATCGCATTACCCGAACCGCAACCAAAATTTTTAATGTTCCTATCTCGACTCTGACCCTTATCGATGCCAAGCGGGAATGGTTTAAATCATGCGTAGGTCTTCCGGTTCGGGAAGGCGACCGGGCGATTTCCTTCTGCGGGCATGCCCTGCTCGCCAACGACGTATTTGTTATCCCGGATACCAAAAAGGACAAAAGATTTTTGGACAATCCGATGGTAATTGGCAAGCCATTCATACGTTTTTATGCCGGCGTTCCGATTGTAAACGCGGACGGAGAGCGAGTCGGTGTTTTCTGCGTCAAGGACACAAAGCCAAGAAAATTTTCCAAAAATGACAAAGAAATCCTGAAAAATTTGGCGGCTTGGGCGGAACTTGAGGTTAATTCGCGCAACTTAAGCTTAGCTCTGGCCGAAGAAAAGAAATTACAGAAGAAATTAACGGAGCAATACAACGAAGCGGAAAGGTCAAAAGCAAAAGACGAGGCAATTTTGGCCTCCGTCGGCGATGGGATGATCGTCGTTGATAAAAACCGGAAAATTATATTTTTTAGCAAATCAACGGAAGAAATAACCAAATGGAAGGCGGAAGATGCCGTCGGGCGGCATACAAGCGAGATCATGCAGATGGAAGACGAAAAAGGTCATCCGATTCCGGCAAACCAAAGACCGATTCACCAAGCTTTAGCAACCAGGAAAACAATTACAACTATTACCACTACCAGCTACTATCTTGTTTTTAAGGACGGCAGACGATTCCCGGCGACCATAACAGCTACGCCCGTAATTTATAAAAAAGGAATTATCGGGGCAATACTTATCTTTCGCGACGTTACCAAAGAAAAAGAGATAGACAAGGCTAAGAGTGAATTTATATCGCTCGCTTCTCATCAGCTCAAAACTCCGCCGACCGCTATTAAATTGCTTACCGAGAGGCTACTTAGCGGCAAAATGGGCGAGTTTAACGAAAATCAGAAAGAATATTTTAGAGAAATCCGTTCTTCGAATCAACGGATGATTGACTTGGTTAACGCGCTTTTAAACGTTTCGCGTATCGAGCTCGGAGCGTTCACCATCCAGGTAAGCAAAAAAAACGTTTCCGCGGTTATATCGGGCGTTCTTGATGAATTACAATCCTTAGTTGAAAAGAAAAAATTGAAATTAAAAACCGCGCTGGAAAAAAATATGATGTTAATGCTTGATGAATCATTGTTTCGCATTATAATCAATAACTTGGTAACAAATGCCATAAATTACACGGCTGAAGGAGGCAGTATCCGAGTCGAATCAAAAATCGCGGAAAAAGGGGAAATGCTCGGCAAAAATATTTTAAAAGAGAAAAGTTTTGTGTTTATTGTGTCTGATACCGGGCAGGGTATTCCGCAAAAGGAACAAAGCAGAATATTTACCAAGCTTTTTAGAGCTGACAATGCCATAGAACAACATACTGACGGAACAGGCCTCGGGCTTTATCTATCAAAATCCATTCTGGACCATTGCGGCGGGTCGATATGGTTCACTTCGCGCGAGAATGAGGGGTCGGTATTTTATGCGGCCATTCCAATAGCCGGGATGAAGGCAAAAAGTAGCGAAAAAATGCTTATCGGTCGATAGGGCCGATTGTGGTATAATATTTATTCAATGACTGAGAACAATAAAACAAAAATTTTGATTGTCGAAGATGAGGAGATTCTCCTGCGGGTTTTTAAGGAAGAGCTGAACGAAGAGGGTTTTGACGTCGTAACGGCCACTAATGGCGAGGAGGCTGTTACGCTTGCCAAAACCAAAAAGCCGGGCCTCATTCTCTTGGATATTATTTTGCCCCGGAAAAACGGGTTTGAAGTTTTAGAAATTTTGAAAGCTTCGCCGGAAACCAAGAATATTCCTGTTATTATGATCAGCGTCCAAGGGAACGATGAAAACATTACCAAGGCTTTGAGCTTAGGTGCCAGTGATTATATCGTAAAATCCCAGCATTCTATGGTGGAAATTATCAATAAAATTAAGGGTTTTTTATATGGAAGAAACTAGACTGGTGCTCGAGCAGGCCAAGCCGGTCCTCGCGCTGGGATTTGCGAATTTAGACTGGCCGGAGATTTTTGTTGTCATCGGCGCAATGATCATTTCGTTCGCAACCTCAACTTGGCTACATTATATTTTGAGAAAAAAACTACGAGCCTCCTATCAAGCCATTATTACTCGCGACGGGAAAAATTTACTCGCCATGCTAGGGCAGGGAATAGAAGAGCTTGAGATATTGAGCGCATCGGAAAACCAAAAAAACATTACCGATAAAGCTTATTCCATCCAAAAACTAAAAAATCTTATTTTAAAGATGGATCAGTATATCACCCAAGAAATCAAAAAATTGCCATAATTGTATCAATATAATATAAGCGTTATGAGCGAAGACACCAAAGCAAAAATTTTAATTGTTGAGGACGAAGTGGTAATAAGTAAAGTATACGCGGATGAATTGCGTGAGAAGGGGTTTTCTGTCTTTGCGGCGATAAACGGTCAAAAAGGTTTGGAAGTCGCACTCCGAGAAAAACCTGATCTTATTCTGCTTGATATTCTAATGCCGGTGATGGATGGTCTTACGATGATGAACAAATTACGCCAAGATGGTTTATACGGGAAAAACGTACCAATCATACTTTTGACCAACCTTTCCGCGAGCGAAGAGAAAATTATGCAGGCGATTGTAAAAAACGAGCCGGCATATTACCTTGTAAAATCGGATTGGGATTTGAGCCAAGTAATGGACAAAATCAACGAGCGACTTTCTCGAAAATAAGTTTTGGTGGACTTCGTGCGAGTTCAGTGGAGCAAATCGTAGCAGAATTGCAGCATAGGATCCCCGATCAGGCATCCTTTCGGTTTGTGTGTTTTATAAGAAGGGTAACGTTATGTCTCGAGAATAACTTTAAGGTTTTCAAGCATTTGTTCCGTTGTTTTTTGGGCAAGTTTGCTTACTACTGCTTTGTTAACGATTCTCTGCAGGGCTGTTTCAGCAAGTTCATAATCAATTCCAACCGATACTTTTGTACCTCCACCAGCTTCTTCCAGTGTGTACGTCCAAGTCGAGTCGGCATCTCCTTTTGAAGAGATAACGACTTTGGCGGGCGCAACGTATTCAGTAACTTCCGCTTTACCCCTCAAATCAACTCCAGCCATATTGAATCTCCAGTCAAATTTTTGACCCAAACCATCCTTTTCTGGAAAGATATTCGTATTTTCGTTCAGATTAGGGATAAAGGCAGGACCATTATGTGGCGATGCCATATACTCGAAAACTTCTTTTACTGGCTTATTAATTGTGACCGATGATGAAACTTTAGTCATATGTCTATGTGGTTAATGATTAATTTGATGTGGTTTTATCGACCTTTTAATTATAACATATTAAACAAAATAATTCTGTATAAATTTCTTAAAAACCACTACTGTTAATTTTGCTTTTTTTGATTCACCTCCTTTCTTAAATGAAATTATACATATTTTCCCTATAATATTTAATATTCGTACCCTCAGGTTGTTATCAATTTCATAGTCACCATCTAATTTTTCAACAAGTGATCGCGTAGCGGAAGTGGCTTTTACTAGTGCATCAGAGATCATTGTTTTGGTTACCCCGTACACAAACCACAGTTTAAAGAATGACAGAAAAATTACTACCACCATAATTACAATAAAGAAAAACTGTATTTCCACCAATGGATATAAAGCAATAACTACAACTATTCCATAAGCAACAAATCCACCATCCCTTATCAAAATCGGTCTCCTTTTTGAAAGTGGAAAAATATAGAAATAAGCTGTTAACAAAATAAGTAAAACTAGGGTTGTATATAAAATCAACATAGTAGTGAAGTTGGAACCATTATTAAGTATATCAGATTTTTGGGAGTTAGAATATTCTAAAAATCCCTACTAAAAATGCCACAACTCCATAAACAAAGATTATATATAAAGATGTCGTTGCCCGGTAAATTTTAGCGAAGTGTAAACGGTCTGAAATCACGTACAACAAGCCAGTAATTACCACTGGAATTAACAATAAAAAGAGGGTGTTTGTAATGACTGATGATGTCGCTTTATTTATAAAAACAATGCTTAATACCGCCATTATTATCACTAAAGTCACCGCTCCAAATTTCCCAAATATTTTTGAGTAGGAATCAATGCCATCAGTTTCTTCTTTTTTGGCAAAAGTTTTTCTACCAAATTCAAAGATATTGAAAAGAAACCACCCAGCAAAAGAGAAGGAAATCAAGTTTTTAGGAAGGCTCGTAAATGACTCATTAAATAACGCAACAAATATCGTTAGAGAAATAAGGATAACTACAAAAGTATGTGTAACCGCGTAGGTAGTAAGATGTGCGCGGAGCCATCTTTTTATAAAAAACTCTTTATACATTGTTAAGGAATAACCAGCTGTAATTACGGCACTCAAAAAAGCCCATAGCCCGTAGTAGCTAAAAAGTGCTATTTCTATGATTATCAAAATAAATGCCACCCGGATTACCTCGTTCTTAGATAAAATTCCTCTTGGCAGTGGTCGTTCTGGATGGTACACAGAATCTGATTTAATATCTTTTATCTCGTCAAGTAAACGAAGCTTAAAAAAGAACAAAGAAGTTGCCAAAATGATTGGTATTAATTGCTGCATACTTAATATGGGGATATTTGTCTGTTTTATTAAGCTGAGATATAAAACATAATGTGCGCTAAGAAAGACAAAAATCATTACCGCGTAAGACAACGGATTAAAACGTTCCTTTATAAACTGGAGCCACTTATACAAATATTTCATTTAGCTTTTGGCGTAAAGAATTATAATCGACCTTGCTGTGATGTCGCACATCCATGGGGATTTCTTCCATAAAAATCACCTCATTAAGAGGAAGCTTTTCTTTTTTAAAGATTTTATTAATATTATTGCGACATTTTTCCTCGATCTCTCTGTCTTTTCTTTTTAAGACAATAACAGCAACAATTTTTTGTTTGTGTTTATGTTTAAAATTTAAATATGCCGCATTAGTAATATGAGGAATATCTTTTAAGATAATTTCCGGACGGACTGGGAAAAAATAATCGTTGTCGAGCTTGATCACGTTATGCCTTCTGCCAACAATCCATAAATATCCACTCTGGTCTATGCGAGCAAGGTCGCCTGTACGATGCCAGACCGTCCCAGATTTATCTTTAATCTTTGTTCGCAAAAAAGCTTCTTTATTTTTGTAATATCCTAGGCAAACATGCTTACCTGCAACAATAAGTTCTCCTATTTCTCCTCGATCGACTTCTCTTTTTTGTATATCAATAGCTTGTCGGATATCACCTGTCTCAATATCTATACATTTATAGCGTAGGGCTTTATCAATTTTTCCAACGTTTACCCCGACTTTTGTGACGTTTGTCAGTTTTGGCGCTTTAATCGAGAGCATTTTTTTAGATTCAATATAGGCTATGGGTTCTACCTCTGTAGAACCGTAAAGGATCCAATTTTTTGAATGAGGAGCAGTAGTTATGAATTTTGAAATATCGGTTTCACTAATTGGCGCTCCGCCTGTTAATACTCGAGAAATCCCTTCTAGGGTTATACCGGTTTCGTTACAATAAATTGCTAAATTACGAAATGAAGATGGAGCAAGCGTCATACAATTGACTTTAAGTTGTAAAATCTGGGAAAGAAGGATTTTTGCGTCCTCTGGGCTCGGTTTACTGATATCAATGGCAGGTATGACAGTGGTGACTCCAGACGCTAGATTATTGAGCGCAAAGACTGGGAAAACTGGCAGATCCACGTCGGTTTGTCTATATGGGAATAACCGTTTTAAGGCATAATGTTGCGCTGCGAGAAAGTGGTGCGTCCGATTCGCACCCTTGGGAACACCAGAACTACCTGTCGTATAAGTTATTAAGGCTGTATGATCTCGTTGGACTGGAGCGATTTCTTGCGCTAGCCCCGAAAACAAACTTGCCAGTCTGACAATATTACCTTCTTCAAAGTTTTCATCTGCTGCGATCCTGATGCCGATGCCAAACCTGTCTAAATATTTTTCAGACATCCGGAGCCATATAGTCGGAGCAACAATACCGCATGGTCTTGAGTTTTTGATTATTATTGCCAATTGTTCCTGACGAGACAACGAGTCCAAAAGTACAGGTATGGCCCCAATACGCTGAAGAGCGGCAACCGAGATATAAAGCTCTGGCGATATCGGAACAAAAACAATTACTCTGTCTTTTTTTCTTATGCCGAGTTTTAAAAAACCTCCAGCAACACTGCTGACTTTGCTATTAAAATTCAAGTAAGTTATAGATTTGTGATTGAATAATTTCAGTTGCAATCCACTATGGCGCGAAAAATAAAAGGCAATCTTGTGGGGTTGTTGCTTCGCATGCTTCTCTAAAAAGGAAACGACATTATTGTTAATATGTTTACTTGGGTAATAACCGATTTTCATAAAATTATTTTCTTACGTTGTAATTCTTTGATGGCCTTAAGGTTGGGCGTCGTAGTAACAATAGGATCACAACTTTCGTCTAATATGGCTTGCGGTAGAGAACCATTTTGCACAACTTGTTCAACTAAATTTATAATCGCTACTTTTTCTTTTAGCGCAACTTCTATCAAATAACTAATATAAATTTTGTTTTTATTTACTTGTTCTCGATATAGAATTTGGCCCTGATCAATGCGGTCTGTCATTTGATGAATAGTAAAACCAGCAGTTCTATTTTCAGCAAGGGCATATAAATCACAAAAAAGTCCTTTCTGGAGCGGCAAAATACCGTGATGAACATTCACACATCCAATGCGTGGAATTTTTAAAACTGTGTCTTTATATATGCACTGGGCTCTCATATTTAAAATTAAATCCGGTTTTAGCTTTTTAAGCCACAGAACAGCCTTTCGATCATTGATGCCTTCCACGTATATAAAAGGAATTCCTAATTTTCTTAAAAACCTCCTTTTCCGTCCCAACAGAACGCTACCAAAGTTGTGGGCCAACGTATATGCAATATTTCTGCATCCAGCGAAATAAAAATATGGAAGCTTAGCCAAAACAGTCAATTTACTGATTTTTATGAGAGCGACGCCGGCAACGTGCTGGCTAGAATTCCGCGCAACAAACTCAAAAACATCATCATAGTTTTCCGGGGCGTATGTTAAATCTGATGTAACTAAAATGATTTTCATATTTAAGTTCTCTTATAAATGCCGAAGGAATACATTTGAATTTTTTCTTTTGATATATTCCACTTGAAGTTATCAGTTATATCTTGGTAACCATCAGTGTTTAGATTTTCAGGAATGCGCAAATAATACCTGTTTATAATTATTCCTCCCGGGGATATGCCATTTTTTATTTCTTGCAAAAATTCTTGCTCTCGAGGGGGCTGTAGATAGGATGGAACGTCTGAAAACGATAAGAAATCAATAGGCATAGAGGGATGCTTAGCTTCCTTGATAACATCGTTGCAAATGTATGTGATTTTTGTTTTTTTTAATCCATTTTTTGCTTTCAAAAAAATATCCGGGTCGCACTCAATCGGTAAACCTTCAGGATACCGGAGTGTTCCAAAAAATAGCAACTGAAGAAAATAATTTTTTCGCACGATATCCTGCTCAAACAGGTTCTTGAATTTTTTTAAATAAAATACGTGCATTGGTTCGGGGAAATTTTTTTGAGGAAAGTTTCCTTTGTAGAGTAGAGTGTTAAATACCGTAGCGTTGCCAAGTATAAAGATCGCGAACGACCAAGCTTTTTTGGGAAATTTTGTTCCTAGATAATTTTCTTGTTCCTTTTTTGTTCTGCAGGAAAAGATTTCCAAGCCACGATTTCCGACCACCCACCTGTTGATTCTACTTAATTTGCGGAAAGCTCTTTCCCATTTACCCGCATAGAGTAGCGGTTCCCAATTATATTTTTTGAAAAATAACTCTGTAATTTTTCTTGCGCTTGAGGATATTTTCAGGCTTTCAAAGACAGCCTGCCTTACACTCGGAGTCATTACATATGGTGGGTATCCCCAAAAAGATAGGTAGTTCTTGTGATCGAGTGTCTTTAGGGAAGACAGCCTTAATTCAGCCAAGGCCAATTGATTCGGAGAAGAATCGGCACATGTTAGGTATTGCGGGTTTTTACTTAAAAGAGGGATAATACGAGAGCCGCTACCCGCAACCGCAAAGACATGTCGAATGTTTTCCGGCATTACGGCCAACTCTAACGAGGTGTCTTCGTTGCCGATTGTATAATTTAATGAATTAAAATATTCTCTTGGCATTGTTGTTTTGAATCGCCGTTATGGGACGACTTTGCAAGATATAAAGGTTATTTTTTTCTATTGCCCATTCTATATCGACTTCTGCGTTAAAGAAGTGGCTCACAGCAGTGACTAATTGTACGATATTTAAAAGTTGTTGGTCTGAAAGTTTCTGTTGAGAGTTTTTGTTCTGTTGTATAATTTTTTTATTAAGTATTTTTAGATTTTTACTGACTGCATAATAATCTGGCGTAATAGCTCCTTGTACCAAAAATTCATTGCTCCCAGGAACAGCCTCGATAATTACAGAATTTTTATCTCCAGTAACAGGATTAGCGCTGAACGCCACGCCAGAAATTTCCGGTGTAATCATGTTTTGAACTATAACAGCCATTTTTTTATTGCCCCTTTTATCTCCCGCATAAATCTTAGAACGAACATTGTGAAGTGATTGCCAACATTCTTTGATCGCATTTGGCGCTCGTTTCTTATTGACGTTTAAGAAGCTATCGAATTGTCCAGCAAAAGACTGAGTGCTAGAATCCTCAACAGAGGCTGAACTGCGTACCGCTACAGATCCGCAAGGACTACATGCATCAATATTATGATAAATAATCTCTGTATCCTCTTCAGAAAATCTTATTGGGGCGTTTTGTTTTGAACAAGAATCGAAAAATTCAGTGGTTACAATAAAACCATCCGGCACCGGGAAACCCTTTTGATAGAGGCGCGCCAGCGCCTCAGCTTTGCCGCCAACAATATTCGGGTCTAACTGTTCTTTTGATATTTCTTTGAAGGTTAAAAAGTGGGGCATAATTCTATATTTTTATATGCTCTAAAATATTTTCTTTCGCATATGTATTTATTTTGGATATTAATCCTCGTGATATTTCGGGAGGGTTTTTTAAATGATTTTCTATAACAGATCTATCAAACCTGCATGTTGTAGTGATATAAGGTATGTACCACATAACGGATTTAATATATTTACGAACAGGGATCACCAAAAAATAAAAAGTTTTGGCTAAAATTCGAAACATACGAGGCGGGACAGGAACAAGCCTCATATTTCTAAAACCAATATCGTACAATATTGAGTGAAGAATGAGGCGATGTGCGGGAGGGTCATTGTGCGTGAGATTCGCCGTAACACCGTACAGACCTTTTTCATATAACTTGATCATCGATTCAATTACATAATCGACAGTCACCATATTAACCCGTCCGTTTTTTGGATAAGGGATCAAAAGCCATGGGGTTGTCAATGCTTTGTTGTCAGCATCATATCTTGTGCCCAAAAATTTAAAAAAGACAGATGTAAAATTATTTTTTTCAATGGCTTTTAGTATCTGTTTTTTAAGAAAATAAAACATAAAAGTATATCTATAATAGCCAAAAGTACAACCTTCGGCTTTTCCTTGATATGCATCGCCAATGATTATCGACGGGCGAAAAACATTATAGGGGAGTTTGCAATTCTCGCGAACATATTTTTCCGCTTCGAACTTGGATTTTTCGTAATAATTTCTAAATTTCTGACCTCTATTTAATTCATTTTCCTTAAACGATTGAGAATCCCCGCAAACATATGCAGTGCTCATATGTGTAAACTTTTTCGCTACTCTGTTTGCAAAGTTAACTACATTTACCGTGCCTATATAATTTGTCTTTTGCACATCAGCTCTATTTTCCGGCGCAAACGATAGGTTCGCAGCCAAGTGCCAAAATATAACTTCGTGATTTTCCAATTTCTCAATAATTGAATCCGCAATCCCTAAATGTTTAATCATAATGTCTCCGTCAATCACCCTAAATGCATCTGGCCATTTTGATAAATATTCATGAAATGCTTCTCTGGCCCTTGTTTGCACGGATATGTTATTTAACGGCCGGACTATAATCCAAACGTTCTCTCCTTTTTCCAAGAGAGCGTTTGTCAGATATTTCCCCACAAAACCAGTTGCCCCTGTTATAAGATGTATTTTCATAAAGCAAAATAAAGTATTGAACCTGCGGTAATTGGGACAAAAAGGTTGTCCCACCCCCCACCAAATGTTGCCTCAATAATTGTCAGTAGTAATGAACCAACGAATAAAAATAACGCATTATTAAAAACGAGAGGAGTTCCGCTTATATACAAAGCCCCGAATAAAATCAAAACGGTAATCAAGAAAAAAATTAAACTTCCCTCTATTGTTTTAGTGCCTGTTATGCTGTATTTCTTTTTTCCGTACCTTGCGCCAACAACACCGGCAATGCCATCCGACAAACCGAGAATTAAGGCCGCACCCTGAAAAATAAGTGTATTCGTTGGCCAAAAAATAACAGCGGTTAAAGTTACGCTTGGTGCAAAAAGTAACGCCCCAATACCCTCGTTATTTATTTTATGAACACTATTTAACAGATTTTTTCGTTTTGAAAATACTAAGAGTAAAAAGAAACCTATGCCAAGAATAATTACGGTCTTGAGGTCTACGAAAATAGGCAGTAGCGCGGCCACTATCCCGCTCCCGACATGGACAATCTTGCGGGTTATAGACGCCGAGGTTTTTCTTTTATATAAAAATTCTGCACCCCCAAAGATTAACAAGAATAGAAACAAAACTATCGACAGATTTAGAACATTTGACGTCATAATTTTTGGATTAAACCATTCACTAAGTCCAGTTTTATATTCATACCACTTGCGATAACCTCAGTAGCATACTCGACTCCTACAATGCACGGTATATTTAATTCTCGGGCAACAATGGCGGCGTGAGATAACATTCCCCCTCGTTCAACCACAACACCCTTAAGCAGTGGGAAGACAATAGTCCACCCCGGATCTGTTTGGCGAGTTACGAGAATTTTTCCCAAAAAGTCGGCTGACGGATTAAAACTTTTTAGAGTAAGAGCCACACCATAAAAAGCTTGCATGTTGTTTGGGCAAGATGCGACTCGACCCGATAGTTTGTTTAATAATGGTTCTTGACTGGTGAGTTGTTGGTTTAATACTTCACGTTCAAGTTCAGTGATACTTTTAGTAGTTTCTATACGTCGGGGGAATTCTATATTCTGCCATTTTTTAAACTGATCTTTTCTCTGATCAATTAACGAGGCAAGATCGACGTTTAATTTTTTGTTGACAATAATGTCAAAGACTTCCTCGATAGTTAAATAAAAAATGTCGCGGTCATTTTTTATAGTATTTACTTGTTTCATTTTCCTTCCTATAGCCAAAAAAATTCTTCGTATAAACCCAAAAACAAGCGTTCGATAGAAGCGCGCTTCTTCTCTTCTGCGTATTGAGTTTCCAGCCCATCTCAAGAGCCATCTCAAAAACACCTTTCTTGTGAAAGCGAGATTTATTAAAGCAAAATCCTGAAATTGCCCACTCGGCAGTTCTTTGTGAATAGCTTCTTTTCTGACCAACTTTTTAATTATTGCCACAAAGTCCCTCGGATTTTCTATTAGTGTTTCTGATTCTAGTTTTAATTCATTTGGCATTCTTGTCCCAAAATCCTTCAAATAATCCCTTACACTTATGGTGATTTTATGGGTTGGAAACTTTTCGTAAAGCAATTTCAATATTTTTTCTTCGGTAAATTGACCTAGAAATAGTTCCCTTATTTTCTCATCATACTGAATAAGGCCCGCTATTTTTATCATTCTATTCCCCGGATCAAGAGAAATAAGAGGTTTGTTGACCGATGCGGCCATATATGAGTACGCCTCATCCGAAACAAGCCACTTTTTGAATAATTTGTCTGCAAGCCCCGCGCTAACCATTACGGCAAAATCATTCGCGATGGGGATTTTCCATCGAGCCAATAATTTAGTGTCGGCTGTCTCATAAAGACTTTTCAATTCACTAAGATTTAAATTATCTAAGTCGGTGGTGTTTAGTTCGGAAAAAACCCTCTTAAAATATTTGCTGAATTTTTCCATACTCCATCCAAGAGTTAAAAACACAAGTGCAATCTTGATAGTTTGTAGGATTGCTTGGGAGGAATAAAAAAAATATTTTTGGAAAAAGCTATGATTTCTTCTTGTCTTGAGCGTGTTACTTTTTTCCACGCCCATCATCTTCTCCATGAATTCACTGCTTATTTTATATGCTGGGAAAAATGAAAGCATCTTATACCAACTGTTCAGGTTGTAGTAAATTCTATATCCGATAAACTCAATCATGTGCCCAAACACTTTTTCATTTTCTTGTATTGCCTTGTTACTTACACCCATCATTCTTGAAAAATGCCGATATACTTCTTGGTAAATATAGCGCGCAAACGAAAATGTGAGTGGTGTAGTGATACCTGCGTAACTTTCAGCGATATTTGAATTGTCGTATATTTTATCTTCCATATTCTGTAATTTTTTTCGGTGGACCTAGCGAGAATCGGACTCGCGCCTCGGCAATGCGAATGCCGCGTAATACCACTTTACTATAGGCCCTTAAACGAACAAGGTGCGTCTTGTAGGGATTGAACCTACGGCCTTTCCGATGTGAACGGAACGCTCTGCCACTGAGCTAAAGACGCATAAATCCTGTCTTGCTCTGTGGACCTACGGGGAATCGGACCCCGGCCTCATCCATGCCATGGATGTGTAATACCATTTTACTATAGGCCCAGCTATTTTGATGATACACAAAAATTAATTAATTTTCAAATATTTTCCTCAATTTCTTTAAAAGTCTGATTTAAGAAATTAAAACCCAAAAAAATTTAAAGTAATAAATATTATTATCATAACCATAACAGCTGCACTAAGCGATTGCCAGAGAGTATGACGTTCGCGTTTGCGGCGGGCCCACACAATTAATGGAAATAATAACAAAAAGAAAAGAATTGATGGATGGTCCAACAGCCGGTACAAGATAAAGACAGAGCCAACGTAGGTGGCCACATGAATGCTGACTTTCGAAAAAAGAGAAACAACCAGAAAAATACAAGCATTAATAAAAAGCAAAACCCCCAGAATCATTAATATCTCAGGTACGTGCTCTATATAATATATCCCGACAAGCATTACTGAACACAAAATGCCTACAAGAAATGGTTTGCTTCGCTGCTCTCTGACGGCAACATGCATATCGGTTATTGATCCGGCTCGCACCTGCGCGTATACGTATAAAGAGGGCAAAACTAAAATACAAATAAAAAATGTAAGACCCCACAAAAAGAAAGTTTTTAAGCTGGGCGAATAAACGCCGATTATCCACAATCTGGTGCGTTTATTGTACCAAATCAGAACCTATTTTCAAAACAAACATTAATCGCACATCCGTGCGCTAAAGCGCCTCTGTGCGAAGCACAGAGCTTTTCCAAAGGAAAAGGACGGAATGTGCGAATACAAAATGGACTCGGTTTTGCGAAAACTATTTTCTGGGAAAGGATTCGCAAAACCGAGACTAATGTTTTTGAAATTCGGCGGGGGTTTTGAATTTCGTCCGCGCGGAGGAAGGGTCTGGGAGGGAATCCGCGCGGGCTTCCTTTCGGATTTTTTTGGCGGGCATTAAGAAAGAAAATACATAACATTGAAATCTCGGCGAAGCCGAGATACAAAATTTGTATTGTGCTTGACCCACCCTCCCGTTCGCGCACAAAGCCACACCATTTTTAGGAAAAATTATAAAATGGTGTGGCTTGCTCCCCGAAATTACAAACCAAATAAAAATCTTATTGCGATTCCAACGAGGATTGAAAATATATTTGCTACTGCTGAAATAGTGAGAGATTTTTTCCAACCTACTTGAAACGCTAGGTTATACCAAATCGCTTCAAGTATAAATACTCCAAACTCCACGAAAATATAAGGTGCATTTTGTATATGCAAAAAATATATCGCTATTGGATGAGTCAGTGAGTTAATAAGTAGAATTCCTAATACCCACTGCCAAAGTTTCTTTGGCTTTTGTATGACAATAATAATTGCAGTTTCTGAAACTACAGTGACAGCATAGGCAAGGAGTATTGCTTTTTCGATAAACATTTATTTTTTTCTAAATGCCAAGAATCCCAAAATTCCAATTAACGCGAGAAGTGGAAGCCAAACATATACTCGCATAAGAGGATTTGACGAATTCACAAGCATGTCAGTTTTTTTCTCTTGCGTTGGTTCGTCTAAAACTGTTGGTGTAACAACTTGTTGTGCTGGTGGTGTTGTGATAGTTCCTGATGTGGTACTAGAATTATTTGCGAACGCAAGAATTTTTGAAATTTCAGCACTATTTCTCAAACTAATTGGCGACAAATAATCATTATTACTTTTTTTCAAGGCACTAGGATATTTTGTAATAACTTCTTGCGCTAAACGATCAATCGTACTGAAATCCGTTTGATGCGCTTTTATAAAAGCACTAAACGCAGTTTTACAACCCATAAGGTCTACTGCATTAAGCACGTCTAGTTTCGTGAGTCCTTTAGGCCAACCATTTTCACCAATACCTAAATCAAATGTTTGAACAACCGTATCTTGATTGTTGGCAAGTTTCCAAACAACATTTTTGATATGCAGAGATAAAGGTTCTCCATATGAAGCAATGAAGTCAAAATTATATTGACTTTCAACACGAACACGGGTATCACAAGATTGGAGAGTACCGACTAATTGTTTAGCGAGAGAGGTGTATAAATTACTTGCTGAAACAAAAGACGGATAATTCACTATTGGTTTTAATTCCTCAGGCATCGTCGAACTAAAACTTGTTACAGGAAATCCGAAATCATATTTTGTCGGGAAAAGTGCGTTAGCAGTAATACCAGTGAAATGTATTGAATCCAATGCGGTCGTGGTTACTGAATTTTCTCCCAAAAAGCGCTCTGGCGTGATTGAATACCCGAGTTTGGTGGTACTGCAATCATAATCATGATATTGATTATTACTTGCGTTATCTTTGCAAAATATTTGCGGAATACTATCAGTTGGCGAGTAAGGGCTGTAATTTGAAAAAACTTCTCGTTCATTACCTTTTACAATTTTTACCAAATACATATCTTCAGTTCCATCATCAACTTCATAACATTTTCCTTTTTCAACAATAGTCCAAGGCTTGCCACGAGTTTGACCTACTTTAGCGGAATAATCAAAAACAAGAAAAGCGTTAGTGCCTAGGGCCTCTGGATTGATTACACTTACACAATTTGTTTTATGATCGATTACCCAAAAAGCACTGTTTGGTCCGCCGTCATCGGCTCTCACTGTTCTTACGCCAACGATTAGAAGTGTTAGAACAAAAACTAAACTCAAATATTTTTTTATGTTCATAAAATTTAATTGATAATAATAGTTGCTTACTGGCAAAAAGCTCCTAGCCAGTAGGTAACCTTTCGGCTACCCACACCCCTTTCGAGATGTGGCCCAACAAGAGCAACTCTGACTAGGAGTTCTTTACTCTTGTTGGGTCTCACGACCATGCCAAACAGCAAGCTGTTTGGTTTAGGTCTCTTATTAAATTGTACCTTTTCATATTAGCATTTTCTATATTTTTTCTCCATAGCCCGCCAAAAAAATCCGAAAGGAAGCCCGCGCGGATTCCCTCCCAGACCCTTCCTCCGCGCGGACGAAATTCAAAACCCCCGCCGAATTTCAAAAACA
>Ga0075950_108_pt1 | contig 39332 bp, 38 predicted proteins | sample RifGroA2_FD_68014 | JGI IMG/M metagenome (GOLD analysis project Ga0075950, IMG submission 68014) | Parcubacteria (Nomurabacteria) bacterium GW2011_GWA2_43_15 | reverse complement strand
CTTTTTTATTATTTCTTTAGCGAGAAATTCTTGGGAAAGTATTTTTAGAAAAGACGTATTATTGTCTGTCTTAGGAGTTACTTTTATAAATGGAATTTTGTTCTACGCGCTTTTTTTCATTGGTCTAAAGTACACGACCGCAGGCAATGCGGCTATTGTTGCTACTATGGAAATATTGTTCTCTTATCTGTTTTTCAATGTGTGGAGAAAAGAATATATTGATTCAAAACACATAATAGGCGTTGTGTTAATGTTTCTGAGCGCCGTAATTATTTTATCCCCAAACATTAGCTCATTCCAAACAGGCGATCTGCTAATTCTTCTAGCTGTGTTTATTGTACCCCTAGGTAATTTGCTCCAGAAAAATTTAAGGGCAGTGGTTACCAGTGACCAGATATTGTTTTATAGAACTTTAATTGCAACGCCGTTTCTATTTTTACTCGCATATATCTTAGGGGAACAGGTCGTAATTCCGTCAGGCAGTACTTGGATTTTTTTATTAATAAATGGTTTGGTCTTGTTCGGTTTATCAAAAATACTTTGGATTGAAGGAATTTTTCGCATTAGTGTCACTAAAGCGATTTCTATATCCGGTTTCTCGCCTATTTTTACTCTTATATTTGCCTTTTTTATACTCAAAAATATTCCCTCAGCTGTCCAATTAATAGCCGCTCCTTTAGCGATGGCAGGGATTTATTTGTTGACACGCAAAGTAAATATAGTCAGCCAACCCATGATTTTTCCTCTTGAATAGCCCTCCGAACATTGTCCTAAGTTCAGAGCAGGATAAAATAGCTTTTTCCACTCCCTTTTTTACCGATGCGGACAACCGGACCAGCAGCAGGGCCGGCGCATTCCGCCTTTCAGTTTTGATATGGCTTTCTTGATGCGGATGCTTCCCGCCTTCTAGTAAGAAGTTAGGTGTATAATAAGGAAAATAAATATGAATATTTTTTACCCCGTAAAATTGTTGGCCGATTGGCTGACCTATTCCGTTTTTGCCCTTCTGCCCGGAACGCTTTCCGCCGAGGCGGTCAATTTTTTCATTTACGACATTGTAAAGATTTTCATTCTCCTCTCGGTCATTATTTTTGTCGTTTCCATCGTCCGCTCCTATCTGCCACCGGGAAAAATCAGGGCCATTCTCTCCCACAAAAACAGGTACAGCGGCAACATTCTCGCTTCTTTGCTCGGCATCATTACACCGTTTTGCTCATGCTCAGCCATCCCGTTATTTCTTGGATTCATCCAGGCAGGTGTGCCGCTCGGGGTGACTTTTTCTTTTCTAGTGGCCTCGCCGATGATTAACGAAGTAGCGCTGGTTCTGCTTTTGGGGATGTTCGGCTGGAAAATCGCTCTGATTTACGTGACGAGCGGGCTGATTATTTCCGTTTTCTCCGGCATAATCATCGGGAAGATGAAAGCGGAAAGCCTGCTCGAGCCGTTCGTCTATCAGAATATCGCGAACAGGAATGCCGAGTTGCCAAAAATGACGCGCCGGGAAAGGTTTATTTACGCGAAAAATTACACTCTGAATATTCTAAGAAAAGTTTGGCTGTATGTCCTTATAGGCATCGGCATCGGCGCCTGGATACATGGCTACGTTCCCGCCGATTTTTTGGCGCAATACGCGGGAAGCGACAAATGGTATGCCGTGCCGATGGCCGTTCTGGTCGGTATTCCGCTCTATGCCAACGCCACGGGGATAATTCCGCTCGTTTCTGCCTTGGCCGAAAAGGGGGCGGGGATTATCTTTATGGGATACTTGTTTAATGCTGTGATTTAACAATGATTTTATTTAGAAAATACAAATTTTGGAAATTCAAAAATACGCTTCTTCTGATATTGAGCGTAGCCTTCTTGGTTTATCTTATTGACGTACCAGCCGTGAAAGACGCCGTTCACGGTCTAAGTGGCTTGGGTGTTTTTGGAATATTTTTGGCAGGGATGTTTTTCGTCTCTACTTTCACCATTGCGCCGGCTGGTGTCGTTTTGTTTTATTTTGCCAAAGAATTTGACCCCTTTGCGGTTGTCATTTTTGCCGGCGTGGGGGCGATGTGCGGGGACTACCTGATTTTCCGCTTTTTGAAAGACAAAGTTTTTGAAGAACTCCGGCCGGCGTTTGAAAAAATTGCCGGCTCGCACTTGTCCAAGATTTTTTCTACGCCTTATTTCGCCTGGCTGGCCCCCGTGCTCGGAGCCGTAATTATCGCTTCTCCTCTGCCGGATGAATTAGGCATAAGCTTGCTGGGAATTTCAAAACTGAAGAATTGGCAATTTCTTTTGCTTTCGCTTGGGCTTAATTCGCTCGGCATTTTGGTCATTGTCCTCCTGGCGAAGGCGGTCTGATGATGCTACGATGAAAGTAGCCATTTAAATGGCTACATCTATATGGCAAATAAGAAATACAGCCAAATTAACATCCGCAAGCTTTTTAAAAAAGGAGGCAGTTTTTCTGTCTCCCTGCCGATGGCGATGATCAAAAGTCTCGACTGGCAGGAAAAGCAGAAAGTCGTTGTTTCCCGCGTTCACGGCGGCCTCTTGATCCGGGATTGGAAGAAGCGGTAGAACTCCCGTAACCCCTATTTTGGAAATTAATAAATCATGAATACACGAGGTGAATGCACGAGGGGAGTCCTCGTGCATTCGGTTTGTGTGTTATTCCAGGAGCAATTTTTCTTTTGGTCATTCCAAAGGCTATTTATGTTAGCATTCCTAATCTTTCTCTAAAACAATTCTGACACTTTCAACTTGCCCTTCCTGTACATCAACCTTCTGCGGAGGTGGAATTTTATAGCCCGAAGGGAAACGGCTAGTGTTGAAATAAACATAATAGCTCCCCGGATTGAGTTCAAAATTTGCCACCCCGTTGACGTTGGCTTCCTTGGTTCCCCAGTCCTCCGGCGGTCCCGGCTGGACTGCTACGTCAATTTCAATTCCCACCATCGGCTGGTTGCTGGAATTTTCGACAGTTACTTCCAATATTCCCTTGCCACTTGGGATGCTAGCAGTTTTGCCCCTTTGTTGTTCTGGCTGCCGGCATCGGTTGCCGCCTGAAAAATTTTGCAGAGGCACAAAATTTCCCAACAAATATCCCACCACCAAAGAGATAACGGCGATGATGATTAGTTTTTTAGTCATAAAAATAAATTCTCATAAAACATTACTGTTAATTAATTATAAGTATACTGCCGATTGATATTTTGAACAACCATAAATTTCGAGATTTACTATAGTGGTGCGGGGGCTATACTCCCCAAGGGACTTGTTTAATTGGATTTTATAATATAGAATCCGAACATATTCAAAGTTTTTAGGGTCTTATTATTAGGACTTAATTTTAAAAACAGACATGAAAAAACATATTTTACTTTCTTTTGTTCCGGTTCTTTTATTTGGCTTATTTTTTTCCGCTTTGTCAACTGAAGCGGCTCCAAAGCCGAGAACTTTAGTTAAAGACGATTTTAATGACTATCGAAATGGCGATGTCATAGGCCAGGATCGATGGTTCAATTGGCTGAACGGTAATACTTATGTCGTTCAAGATAACCTGGTGAGGGAAGGGAAAAAAGCTCTTTACGGCAACAATGCCGGTTCGGAAAGCATAATTACCAAGATGATTAATATCCCTTTGGCTGATGGTAGACAGTCTTTTTATGTCCGGGCCAAAGGCAGAGCAAGTTGGGGGAATTATGGCTCGGGCGAGAATGTGCGGATGGGTATTTTCCAGCAACGCTGGGGTTCTCCTTCCGAGATTATTCTGGCTTTTATGAAAGACGGCCATGTGGCATATTTTGACCCGACCAGTGAAGAGTTCGTCAACTTCGACACTTATGACGATAACTCTTGGACACTGGCAGAAATAGAATGGCGCTCGGCAGATAAAACAGCCAGATATAGGATAGACAGAGGAGCCTGGACAAACTGGATGCCGTTTGCCGGCGGTCTTTCTTTTAACAGTTTTGATACAGTCGGGTTTGCCACATCTTATTTAGGCACCGGGGGAGTTTATATAGATACGCTTCGCTAAGGTTCATTTATCTATGGGAAAAAATCAGCTTATCGGGAGGGGATTTCTGGACGCCCTTGGGGTCGCGGTCTATGTCACGGTGGTGGCGTGGTTTATCAATAATTTATCCGTTTGGTTCGGACAAAAACCCGATAGCTGGCTCGCTCCCGCCTTGATGCTTCTCATCTTCATCATTTCCGCGTGCGTGACCGGCTCGCTCGTGCTCCTCAAGCCCGTTTTGCTTTATATTGAAGGGGATAAGAAAGGAGCAGCGTCCTTATTTGCTTACACCGTCGTTTTTTTAGCACTCCTAGCGCTCCTTATCGGGCTCCTGATAGGTGGGATATTCTAAATTTAATGCGAATTAATGTGACGTGCTTCCTTCGCTTTGGAAAATAAGCAGCAATTCCTGTGCCTTTGCTTTTTCTTTGTCATATTTAGTCATATTTTGGACAGATTGCAGACATTCGGTGATATTGCTTGAGATTTTTTCCCAGATTTGAGGATGTTGTGAAAAATCAGGATTATTCAAAAATGACTCCACATCTTTAGGATTTAATCCCACTACCACCTTGGGAATAGGGACATCTCCATTTTTCATTTCTTCCAGCCGGACAAACGGCTTTTCCGTCAGCTGTTTTACTTTTTCCATTTGAAAACTTTGATTTTGGGCAGTAGTAATTTGTATGCACATTGCCGGCTTTCCACCCATATAATAAACTACTGCATCTACCTGTTTTCCTCCTTCATGCTTAACTCCAGAATCCTCAAATTTTGTAGCGGGCCGAACCGTCATGCCCTTATCCCTTAATTTTTCGTTCATACAGTCAATGACAATCCCCTCCGCCGACTTTCCCAGCCCCTCAATTGTTTTTTGGGGAGGTAATCTTTGGGCATCAATATTCCTGATGTATCTGCTTTCCGGACTGCTGGACATATATGGTAATTATACATTAAAAATAAAAACTGGAAAGCGATTAAATATTTTTTGTGCTATAATTTGCTCTTAGCAATGAAAAAATATTTTCTCATATTGCCGGTTCTTTTTATTCTCTCGGTCTTATCCGTCGTTTTCTACTACCGATTCGATCCCGCGCTCCTCACCAAGCTTTCTTTTTATGTGAACTTGGCCAACCCTTATATGCGCATTGTGAGGGTGCAGGAGGGCTTGCGCAAGGAGGAGGTGGCGGAAGTGATGGTCGGCAAGCTCGACTGGGACGAGAAAGACAAGAAGGATTTCATTAGCAACGCCAAGGTGGAAGGGCATTATTTTCCCAAAACTTATCTGATTTATAAGGATGAAGAACCGTCTACAGTCGTGGCGACCATGACCAAAGAATTTTCCAAACAGCTGAGCAAGGTCAAGAAGCCCAAATCGAAGCAGATAGTGAACGAAGACACCGCCATAAAAATCGCTTCAATTATCCAACGGGAAGCGGACGGGAAAAATGATATGGCTCTGATATCGGGAATTATCTGGAACAGGATTTTCAGCGGGATGAAACTGCAGATTGACGCGACCCTGCAGTATGCCAAAGGGAGCGAAGAAGAGGGTTGGTGGGAAGAGGTGATTCCCGCGGATAAAAAAATAAAATCTTCCTACAACACATATCTACACGAAGGCCTTCCGCCCGGAGCTATCGCCAGTCCCGGGTTCAACGCGATTTACGCGGCTTACAACCCCCAGAAGACAGATTGCCTCTTTTATTTGCACGACAAAAAGAGAAAAATCCACTGCACCAAGACCTATGAAGAACACAGGAAAAATATTGAAATTTACCTGAAATAGCAGGAGATTATCTCTGTTTTTCTTCTAGGACTTCCAGAATTTTATCCAGTTTTTCATTTTCAATCGACTCTAGACGCTGCATAAGAATCTCGATATCTTTTTTCGCTTCCAAATTCGTTTCGTAATCCGCTTCGGCGCGGAGCTTGGAGTGCCTTCTTTGCAGGTTCTGGCCGACCATAATAACGGAGATGAGCACGAGCTGCAGGAATGTCTGCGTTGCCCAAGTGGCCGTAGAAGCCATGCCTTCTTCTAGGGCCCGTGGCAAACTTAGGAAAGCCAGAATCGCGAAAGCAATCGCGCACCACATCGTGCTGACTTTTTTAGTTATGTAGACAGCAATCTTGTCGAGCGTCGTGAAGCTTTGCTTGTGTTCCTTGTTTACATTTCTGGGTGTGGTTGTTTGGGTCATTTTGATACCCAAATTATACCCCCACACCTATTTTATTCAAAATAGGTGTGGGGGTTAGAGCATAAAAAACAAAAATCCGCCGAGAGGCGGATTTTTGGGGGAAGTTAGACTTTATTTAGCGGGTAACTGTATATATGCTTGCGTCAGACAATGTTGCTGAGAGTTGAATCTGGCCCGTTGTTAGTTTCTGAACTTTATAGTTGGTAGTTGTAGCATCACCAGTTGTTGGATCGAACGGAATAGGAGTTAAGTAACTTCCCAAACAAGCAGCAAGGTTTGCGCCACCTGCGACTGTGCCAATGTCCTTTGCGGCAGCTGGTGCAACCGGAATTGCTGCACACGAAGAAATTCCCTTGTTATCTACAATGTCTTGCCCGATAGCATTAGCTATTTGGTTTAAATTTGACTGACGTTGTGCGTCGTTTGCATCAGCAAATCTTTTTGCGGGATTGATTGCAACAAGAACTATCGCAGCCAAGATCGCAATAATACCGATCACGACCAAGATTTCTATGAGCGTAAACCCTCGATTCTTTAAATTTTTCTTCATATTTTACTTGTTAAAATTAGTTAATAATGTTTCGACTTGTTTATAATATGCTCGTTAGCTTACTACGCGATAGGGGATTTGTAAAGGGTGAATGTTAATAAAATGTTTATATTTTTTCTTCCCAAGAAATAACTAATAAATCTGATTTATTTACCTGAACTTGAAATTTTGTCGTAGCGTCCCGAAAAATCGCCTTTGTGTCGATTACTATCGGATCAGCAGTCGGGAATATGGTTTCTATATTACAGGTGTCGCTTCCAGAAACAGTAATAGTTTCTGATCCCGCGTAGTTTGGGTCATTGGCAAGTTTCAAAAGCGCCGTGTCCACGCAGGCCTCCGCTAGGGCGGAGCTTCTCTCTTTGAGCTCGGAATCCAAAATATCAAACCGGCCGTAGAATCCGGTCAAGCTTAGATTGGCGGCAATCAAAAGTAAAATCACAGAAATGATGATGGCTGCCATCAGGGCCATAAAGCCATTATTGGTTTTTATTTTTTGGTATATCATTTGCGGAAGTATTTGGTAATGGTGAAAGTTACTCCGTCTATGACAGCCGTGGCGGTAATTCCGGCCGGTTCGGTTCCCAATGGTGCTAGATAATCAAATTGCAGGCTGTCTACCGAAACATTGTCCGTCGTTATAAAATCATCCCCCCCATCTTCTTCCATCCTGATTTTTGTCCCGTCCAACGTGACACTTATTGCATTGCCGTCGTATTTTTCCACATTAAGATTGTCGATGGATGGATCTGTTGTATCAGGGGTGGTTCCTAGGGATGGATCAACGCCAGTCAGCGCCCAGTTGATCTTTCTTAGAACAAAATTTCCTTCTTCTTGAGTGGTGTTTTTTGCGCTCAAGTCGCGGGAGCCGTCGATCAGCTGGTAGGCCGTTATCAAAGCCGTTCCCATCAGAAGAGAAAAAAGCGCGATGTAAATTATGACTTCTATTAATGTAAAACCTTTAGAATGATTTATGGGCATGATGTCGCGTCATTATAAATTATCCTAAAAGGTGTATAGCTTCTAAATGAAGCCATTATGTAATTTTCAATAAAAACCAAGCCGTTAAGCTCTAAAGGGAACCCCGACGGGCATACAGTATCTACTCTTTCAGGTACCTCAGGATCTCCAATATTCCAAACCTGGAATGTATCTTGAGCGCCAGCGCCCTGAAGTCCAATAAACGCATATTGTCCCTGCACAAATATATCACCTACTTCTGTAGTGCTTCCATCAAGTGAATTTGCACTTAACTCCGGGTCGAGGTCGTTAATGTCAAAGATATAAAAATCATCTCCGGAAGCACCGCTCTCTGTGCCGAAATAAAGAGTATCTCCTAGAACAAAGACGGCCGTACCTGGTTTGTTTATGCCCGTGGAGAAACTATTGACCACGCTCTCAGTAGGCAAGTCCACAACCTGAAGAGGCGTATATGGAGAACTTCCCTGACCAGTTGCCAGATATGCAGTGTCTCCCTTTACAAAAATATCATTTACATTGCGGTCAATATCTATACTCGTTTCCCATCGAGGCCAAGGGAGTGAACTAGGGTTTGAGACATCAAAAACGTGGAATTCATGGTTAAAACCAGGATCACCGAAGGCGAGATATTCTGTTCCAATATATATTTTTTCATTGTAATAAAAAATACTTAAAGGGGGGGCACTTTCGCCCGGGGTCACATTCGGTATAGTTGTTGAGGCTGTTGGAATAAGGGTTGGGGAAGTGGGAACACTAATGTCTACAACTTGTAGTTGGCCGGCATCATCATGATCAGTAACAACAAATGCGTAATAGTTGCCATCAATTTTTGCAGTGGCAATGCCTTCAAGGCCGTCTTCAACTTTAATGGAATAAATATCAGATGCGTCGATAACCTCAGGAGAAGTAGTCGTGTCGATTACGTAAAAATTGTCTTGAACTGGGTTGGAAGCATCAGTAGTTAAAAATGCGTATCGTATACCGTTAATGTACGCTACAGCAACACCCGTACCCTGACCATCAATAACGCTAGGTGATATATCACCATAAGGTTCGGGTTCATCCCAGTCCCCAGGCGAGATCGGGTCGCAATAGCTGAGTAGGGCAACCGTATCCAAATTTGTGACTATAGTAGAAAAGACAATCTCGAGTGGCCGAAAAGGCCCCCCCCAAGTCACTTCACTTGTTAATTTTTTAGCGCATTCTGAAATGGTCAATACATCTAAACTCGAAGGAAAAAAATCAGCAGGATTTGCCACAATCTCTGTTATATTAAAATCTTCTTTTGCTTCCGCACGCGCATCTTCAAGCATTTTTTGCGCTTTCATAATTGCTTCATTATTGGTCTCATTATCAATCGCAACAGACTGATTGCCAAAAACTACCATAATGACGGCGCCGATGCACAAGATGAGTATGACAAAAGCGATGAGCACCTCAATCGTGGCGAAACCTTTTTTATTTTTACCAATTGATCGCACCTGTTTCATATATTTCTATTTCTTCCGTTTTTACTCCATCACTGATGGTGATAGTCTCACCGGCCGTATTCCCAGTAAGCTGTTCAAAAACTATTTCAGCGGGGAAAATAGTGTCATCATTCTCGGATATATTTATATTCGCGGGTATAAGCTCACTGCCGGTGGCGGTGCATGTATTTCCCTGAAAAATAATATAACTGTCTTCATCCTCGTCGTAGCATACCCCATGAGTTGTTTCAAACATATTTGCCATCGCCCGGCTGCGGGCTCGTCCCAAAGCCGACACTATTTTCGATTCTTCGGCTCGAAAAGTGTCGGAGGTGAAGGAATTGAAATCCACTGTCATTCCAAAAGCTATAATAATGGTTAAAATAGCTATGACGACAGTTATTTCAATCAATGTAAGTCCACTTTGACGGTTCATAGTTTTATTTTACATTCAAGTGTTGTGTAATTCCATAAATAGGGGTAATTATTGAAATAGCGATAAAGCCGACCAATATTCCCATAATAATCATCAGCACGGGCTCCACCATATTGGACAGGTTCTTGGTAAAATCGTTTATCTCCGCTTCGTACATTTCCGAAAGATAGATAAGCGAGTTGGATAAATTTCCGCTGTGTTCTCCGACCGAAACTATTTGCGTGACGATGTCCGGGAAGAGATCTTTACGCTTACTCAAATGAGTTGATATTTTTGATCCTCGGTTAACTACCGCGGAGAGCGCCTTGAACTCTTTTCGGTAAACCAAGTTCGGAGTGATTTTCACTGAAATGGGTAAGGCCTCGCCCATGGTGATGCCGCCCCGGAGCAGGAGCCCCATCGTGCGGGTAAAATTCGCCATATTATAATCCTGGATTATTTTCCCGATGATTGGAACCTTCAGCAGAAATTTATGAAAATAGAAATGGATAGTTTCCGACTTTTTCAAAGTAATCAAAAAAGCTATCAAGAGAATAATAAAAGATGACAGGGTCAAAAGGCCCCAATGACTGATGAAGTTGCTGATGGCGATGACAATCCGTGTGGAGAGAGGTAGGTCGTATTTGAGCGAGGCGAAGATTGGTAGAATTTTAGGGAAAAGATAAACCATCAGGAAGGTTACAATTCCCAAAGTGGCGATGGTGACAATGATGGGGTAGATAGCCGCGCCGACTATTTTCTTGCGCAGGGCCTGCCTTTTTTTGAGCTCATCAGCGACGTATTCCAGATTTTCCGACAAGACGCCGGTCTCTTCGCCGAAGCCGATAATATTAATGGTGAACTCTCCGAACACATTTTTGAATTTACCTAAACTGGTTGAAAGATTTTGCCCGTTGGAAATATTCGCGATAACCGTGTCCAAAATCGAGGCGTATCCTTTTTTCTGGGTTTGCTCCCGAATCATCATCAAGGATTCTCGCATTGGAATGCCGGCTTTGATGAGAAAAGATAATCTTTTTACAAAAAAAGTTTGGTCTTTAATGGACAGACGCGTGAAAGATATTTCTTTTATTGAATCCCAAAAAGGCTTCTTTTTTATTTGTATTTTTGTTATGAGTTTATTCATCCCATTAGAAATTTTAATTAATTATTTTCTTATTTTATTTTTATGTTTGCTGAATTTCTAACGGGACTATTCGTGTATAACGCGCAAAACTTCTTCAATCGTAGTCAGACCATTTTTTACTTTTTGAAAGCCATCTTCGAACATCGTCGTCATGCCGTTTTTTACGGCGATTTTTTTGATCTCATTGGCGGAAGCCCGGCGCAGAATGGCTTCCTTTATTTCATTGTCAGCCACCAGAACTTCATTGATGCAAATCCGGCCCCGATAACCGCTCCCGCCGCATTCTTCGCAGCCTTTTCCTTTGTAGACGAAATCGTTATTGGCGAGAAGAGAGGCATAAGGAGTTTGTGCTAGTGCCTCTTTCATCCCATGGGTCATTGGTTTTTTTTCTTTGCAATCCTTGCAGATTTTTCTTACCAGTCTCTGCCCAATGGCAATGGATACAGTAGAAGCGACAAGATATTCCTCTATGCCCATATCAAGCAATCGGGGCAGAGTAGTCGCGGCATCGTTGGTGTGGAGAGTGGAAAGGAGGAGGTGGCCTGTTAGAGCGGTATTGACCGCGATGCTGGCGGTCTCCGCGTCGCGGATTTCGCCGACCATGATGATGTTTGGATCTTGCCGCAGGATTGACCGGAGGCCATTGGCAAAGGTGAGCCCGAAGCGGGAATTGACCTGTATCTGCTCCACTTCGTCTATGGCGTACTCGATCGGGTCTTCAATAGTGATGATGGAAACCCCCGGGGAATTCAGCATTTTAATCAACGTATACATAGTGGTGGTTTTACCGGAACCGGTCGGTCCGGTGGAGAGAATCATCCCGTTCGTTTTTCTGATCGCGTTTTCTATTTTTTTTCTATCGCTTTCGCTGAAACCCAGGTCTTCTAAAGTTGATTCTTCGTTTTTGTCGGTCAGGAGGCGAAGCACGGCATTTTCCCCGTGGTAAGTCGGAACGATAGAAACGCGGAAATCTATAAATTTATTTTCTCCCGGGAGCACGTAGCGGAATCTTCCGTCCTGGGTCATTTGATGCTCATCCGAGCGCAGTTTGGATAAAATTTTTATCCGGGAAATTATTTCGTTATTTATTTCCTTTGGAAAGAGATACGCGTCTTGCAGGACTCCATCGATGCGGAAACGTATCCGCACGCCCTCTATCAGGGGGTCAATATGAATATCCGAAGCGCGGCTGGCGTCCGCTTTTTCAATCAGCTGATCAATCAGATTGATAATCGAAACATCCGCCCCGCGAGCGAGTTCTTCTTCAACCTTATCCGATTTCTTTTTAATCGTCATTTCTTTCATAGTTTGTAATAGTTTATGAATATTTTAAAACACGCAATAGATTGTTTAGAAGCGGATTATACTATGCGAAAATAATATTTGCAATGTGCAAAAATGTCTTAAAAAAGAAAGATTATTTTAGATATCCACACATTTTAATAAAAAGAGCTTGCTAAAGGTTTACGAAGTTAGGTACAATGGATGCCTATTCGTCTCTATTATTAGTTAAAAAGTATCCCAGTAGCAGAGCAGAGCTCTCTGCGGGACAAGAAAAATTTTATGAAAAAAATACTTGGGGTTTTCGTTAGTGTTATGTTTTTGTTGGTTCCGTTCGCGGTAGCCACGCCGGCATTGGCGGCGCACAACGCCGATGGTCTCGCGGGGTACTGGAATTTTGATGACGACACGGCAAATCCAACTTTGGATTCGTCGGGCCATAGCAACGACGGTGCCATAAGCGGGGGAGCGACGTACACCGCGGCTGGTATTGCTCCGGTCCCCGGCAATCAAAACGCTCTCACGTTTGACGGAGGAGATGATTATGTCACGGTCGCCAACGATTCTGAACTGGATATGACGGGCGCCTATTCGCTGTCCGCATGGGTGAATGTTACGGATGTGCCGGTCGGCACATACCGGCCGATCGCTTTCCGTGGTGCGACGAACGCCAATGATATTGAGGTTTATGTACAGCACACAAGCGGCGACCTCATTGTTGCGCACAATCGCGGCAATGCCGGCACATTTGATTATGTTGGTTTTGACAATCCGACAGTGGGTTCTCTCTTTCATCTCGTGGTTACCTATGATGGCACGGATGTCCGGGCATACTATGATGGCGTAGCAGCGGCCGTAGTTCAGGGTACAACGGCAGTGACAGCTCCGCTCGACACTAATAAGGGTTGGTGGCTCGGTAAAGTTGACCACTCTGCATTCGGGGGCATAAATCTTTTCAAGGGTCTTCTGGACGAAGTGCGTATTTATGGTACAGCGCTTGATGCTGATGAAATTGCCGCGCTTGGCGATTACTCCAACTTCACGGTTGATTCCGATGATCCAGCAGAAGCCTTTAATCCGGTCGGGACCGACCACACGGTGACGGTTACCGTCGATCCTGCCTTGGCGGGCATCCCGGTCTTGTTTGAAATCAGCGGGCCCAATAGCGCCGAGTCCGATACGGTTATAACGGACGGCGATGGAGACGCGGTGTTCACGTACACGGGTGCCGCCGAAGGCATTGACACCATTACCGCCTGCATAGATCTGGACAACAGTGGCACGTGCGATGAAGGCGAGTCACAGGCGGAAGTTACCAAGACCTGGTTTCTGCAATACTTCGCGACCGGCGGAGGAAGCATCAAGGAAGCGAAAAAAGTGACCTGGACGTTCGGGGGCACGGTCGGCTTTGATCTTGACATGAATCCCGTGGGAAATTTCCAGATAGTGAACCATGTGGCGAAGAAATCCTGTCATCTTGACGAGTTCAGCTTTTTGGAATTTGATGGCGACGCAACCGAATCTCCAGTTTCCGAAAAGGACATCGCGACTTTTGTCGGTTCAGGCTGGTGCAGTGACGGCAGTACTGTCGAGGACGTTACGGTAACGATTCATGACGAAGCAGAGCCTGGCGCGGGCGCGGATACTATCTCGGTTTCGGATGATGATCTCGGTACGGTAGTTACAAAAACACTTGCCGGAGGCAACTTCCAGGTGCACCCGCCTGAAGAATAAATTGTGATAAATAGAATACAAATAACAAATAAAAATTATGATTAAAAAAATATCCTTAGCTTTGTTCGTAATTATGCTCTTTGGGGTTTTTGCCTACAGCGCAAATGCCAACCATTCGTGGGGTAGCTACCACTGGGCGCGCACAGCCAATCCGCTTGCCTTAAAACTCGGGGACAATATGTCTTCCGCGTGGGATGCTTATCTCGCTGTCGCGTCCGGCGACTGGACTGTATCATCGGTTTTAGATACAACAGTTGTGGCGGGGCTGGCTAACCCAAAAAATTGCAAGCCAACTGCCGGGAGAGTTGAAGTTTGTAATGGCAAATACGGAAGAAATGGATGGCTCGGCATAGCCCAGATATGGGCGAGCGGTTCGCATATTACGCAGGGAGTGACCAAAATGAACGATACCTACTTCAACACGGCCAAGTACAACACTCCGGCCTGGAAACAGTTCGTCGTTTGCCAGGAAGTCGGCCATATTTTTGGCCTTGATCATCAGGATGAAAATTTCAGCAATGCGAACTTGGGCACTTGCATGGATTACACCAACAATCCGGGCACCAACCAGCACCCGAACGCGCACGATTATGAACAGCTTGAAACTATCTACGCGCACTTGGATGCGACGAATACATCTTCAAGCAAAATTGCCAACGCGAATGCCCGGGTAGATTTAGATAATCCGTCAGAGTGGGGGCAGTCCATCCGCGAATCTTCCGACAAAAAGACCTCGGTCTTTGAACGGGATTTGGGAGGAGGAAATAAAGTTTTCACTTTCGTCATCTGGGCAGAGTAAAGCGAAAAATTAAAAAGTTCACCAAAAACCGCCTTCGCAAGGGCGGTTTTTGGTTGGTTTGACAAGATTTTATTGAATTATCATAAAAAGAATAAGACGAAAGATACCTTACCCTGATACGTCACTCCATATATGTTCCGTATGGCGATTACGGGGCTTGTTATTGTCAGAATAAATTATTAGTTAATTAAAAACATTATGAAAAAAATAACATTGTTTGGAAGTGCGTTTATCGCTCTAGCTTTGCTAGTTTCCTCTTTTGCATTGCCGGCCCAAGCGGTTGCTCCGGCCTGGGATGCGACAGGGAGCTATGTCATTAATATGGAATATTGGGGCACCGATTATGCCCATGATATGTCTTTGACGCAGGACAGTTTGGGCAATCTTACCGGTAGCGGAGGATACCCAGCCGGCGGAGCCCATACTTACACATGGGTGCTTACATCCGGTTCGGTATCGGGGAACTCAATTGATTTCCTGGCCGACTATACGGCCTCAGCTGATGCGGTAGTTCCGCAAACGACCTTGCACCTCGTAGGCACGATTGCCTCCGACGGCACGATTAGCGGAACTTGGAGTGACAATTATCAAGGAGGATCCAGGTCCGGGGCGGTTTCCACAGTAAGTGGAGTTACGGTGGCGCTTAGAACCATTACTGCCTCTGCCGGAGCCAACGGTTCTATTTCTCCTTTCGGTTTGGTTGTTGTCAATGACGGCAATAACCAGGCGTTCACAATCACTGCCGACAGCGGCTATCATATTGATGATGTTCTAGTCGACGGCTCTTCCGTAGGGGCGCTTGGCACTTATGTCTTCACGAATGTCTCAGCCAATCACACCATCTCGGTTTCCTTCGAGCTCGACCCGGTTTCTTTGGAGAGTCCTCTAGTTAAAGCCGAATGTAAAGATGGCGGGTGGATGAACTTCACAAACCCGAGCTTCAGGAATCAAGGTCAATGCATAGCTTATGTTAACCATCGCGACGATCGTGGTGAAGATGATGATCTTGAAGTTGAGGGAAGCGTTAGCGTCAGTGTTGACGATGATGACGAAGAAGAAGACGACGACGAAGACGATGAGGAAGAAGATTCGGACGAGCACCGGAGCTTTTCCAATCGGATTCGTGAAATCTTGGACGGTGACGACGATGAAGAAGATGATGAGTAGTAGGGAGTAAAAAACTTTACACCTAGCAAAAACCGCCCTTCGGGGCGGTTTTTGTGTTGCAAAATAGACATTTTTGGTATCCACAGAATATCCACAAATATTTTGACAAACCAGAATAAATTATGTTAGAATTTCGGTCTATTTAGGGTTGTTTTAACCTCACTAATATTATTAAAAAACGTTTGATTTGTTAAGTTTATTTATTGAAAATTAATTATGAAAAAAATATTTAAATTTTTATCTCCACTAGTCGTGTTAGCGCTTTTTGTTACACTAGTTCCAATTATCGCTGGAGCAGTTCAACCTCCTTCTACACCTCCGTCGATTGTTGTTAATACGATTAATGGACAAAATGCCCCATTTACTTTCTCTTGTCCTGCTAATCCACTTTTTAGTCCTGTTACCCTTTCTGGGAATGGAGCTGGAAGTGCACCTCCTGGAAATATAGATCAGTATGGTGTTTCTATAGATTGGGGAGACGGAAGCCCCCTCACGGTAGCTACTTCTGTTTTTACTCCTTCATCTGGTCAGGGTAATTTTACTTTTACTTTTAATGCTGGTCCACACCCATATGTAGCTGGGTCTACAAATCCAATAACCGCAAAATTATTCCATCAGGGTCCTACTGGCAATGATAATCAAATTGATGATACCTTTACTGTTCCAGTTTGTGTGGTGCCAGAACCTCCAGCAACTCTTACTGTGATAAAACATGTAATCAATGATGATATTGAGACAACTCTTGCCTCTGGCTTTAATCTGCATGTTTTAATTGGTACAATTGAAATAAATAATAGTCCGGCTGCCGGATCTGAAACAGGTGTTGTTTATACTATCGCCGCTGGCACATATACCATAAGTGAAGATCCAAATTCTTCTTATTCTGCAACATTTTCTGCAAGCTGTCCAAATGGCGCCATTACTCTTGCTTCAAACGAAAGCAAAACTTGCACTATTACAAACGATGATATTGCGCCCTTACCAAATCCAACCCTTACTCTTGTCAAAACAGTTATTATTGATAATGGCGGAACAGCTGTTGATGCCGATTGGACACTTTCTGCTTCTGGTCCTACACCAATTTCTGGTGTTGAAGGAGATGTTGCAATCACAAGTGCAACGGTAAGTGCTGGAACTTATAATTTATCTGAATCAGGCCCAGCTGGATATAGTGCTAGTGATTGGGTCTGTGTTGGCGGTACACAAGATGATGCCGATACGGTCACTCTAGATCTAGGAGAATCTGCTACTTGTACAATTACCAACGATGACCAGCAAGCATATATTTTTGTAAATAAAATAGTTATAAACGACAATGGCGGAAATGCGGAACCAAATGATTTTCTTTTGACAGTTGGCGGTAATCCGGTTTCGGACGAAGTCGCCTATGTAGTCAATCCGGGCACTTATACTGTAGGAGAAACAAATCTTCCCGGCTACACGGCGGGAACCTGGGGCGGGAGTTGTGATTCACAGGGCAGTGTTACGGTAGCTCTCGGAGAAATAAAAACTTGTACTATCACCAACAGCGACAATGCGCCCTCTCTTACCTTAGTAAAAGAAGTTACGAACGACAACGGTGGGGAAGCGACAGCCGATCAATGGATACTTTCCGCTAATGGAGCTGGCCTGGAACCTACTAATCTTTCTGGCGCGGGAGGAGCTTCCAGTGATGGAAGTTTCAAGGCCGACACTTATACGCTTTCTGAATCAATCGGTCCTTCGGGCTATACTGCTGGCAGTTGGTCTTGCACGGGCGATGTCCAAAATTCGGGCGACCAGATAACTCTCGGACTTGGTCAGAGCGCAACTTGCACTATCACTAACAACGACCAGCAGGCTACGCTTACTGTTGTAAAAGAAGTAAATAATGATGATGGGGGCACGCTCGGCTCTTCCGATTTTCCGTTGTTCGTGAATGACACTGAAGTTACTTCCGGAGCCTTAAACAGTTTTAACGCTGGTTCCTATACAGTTAGTGAGACAAATCAAGACGGATACGTTGGTACCATCAATGGCGATTGTGCAGCCGATGGCTCCATAACTCTTTCTCCCGGACAAGACGCTACCTGTACGATAGTAAATGACGATGTGGCTCCCGGGCTCACGGTTATTAAACAAGTAACAACAGACAACGGCGGGACGGCGGTTGTGGGCAACTTTACTCTTCACGTGACAAATAGTGAGCAAGCAGTTACTGATGTTACCAGCGGTAGCGCAAACACGTTTTCCGCAGGTGTTTACACGATCTCGGAAAGCGGGGGTCCTTCAGGATACGCGGCGACCTTTTCGGGCGATTGCGACTCAAACGGGCAGATTACCTTAGAAGTTGGAGATGCAACGCAGGTTTGCACCATAACCAATGACGATGTTGCGCCGACAGTTACCATAAACAAGATTGTTACCAATGATGATGGCGGGACAGCCGGAGTGGATGATTTCGGTCTTTCGGTTGGCGGTACGCCTGTTACTTCCGGCCAGTCGCTTTCGGTTCAGGCCAATGTGCCGATTGAGCTTGTTGAACTTAGTCTTACGGGTTATTCCTTTGTTTCCATTACTGGCGATGAGGGATGTCCATCACAATCTGGCGGTACCGTGACGCTGTCCGAAGGGGAGAGCATTACTTGCACCTTTACGAACGATGACCAGCCGGGAACGCTTATTGTTGAAAAAGTTGTGGTGGGCGGAGAAGCTCAAGCTTCCGACTTTTTGTTCCAGGTAAACGGCGGGGAAGAAACACCATTTAATGAAAGTGGCGAAAAACAAGTTACAGTGGATGCCGGAACTTATTCGGTCATCGAAGTAACGGATCCGAATTATACAGCCGCTTATGATAATTGTTCTGAAGTAGAAATTGCGAATGGCGGCGAAGCGACATGTACGATTACCAATACTTTTGTCCCGACCCCAGTTCTGGGCTGTACTGATCCGGAAGCGACAAACTACAATCCAGATGCCACTCAAGACGACGAATCGTGTACTTATCCTCCGCCGCCTATTACTTATCAATGTTCTGACGATGCCGATAACGACGAAGACGGGGTAACGGATGCCAGCGATCCTGGCTGTCACACCGACGGGGACGCGAATAATCCCGATTCGTATAACGAAGAAGATAATGATGAAACAGACCCCACTCCGCAGGATAATGGCGGGGGAGGTGGTGGAAGCAGTTCCGGAAGCAGACCGCGAGGTCAGGTTCTCGGTACTTCAACCGGACAAGTCCTCGGTGCGGAGACTACTTGCGGAATTTACCTGGATAAATATCTGCAGAAGGGCAGGAAGAATGATTCAGCCGCGGTTCTCAAGGTTCAACAATTTCTAAATGATTATTTGAAAGCAGGACTTGCGCTAGACGGCATCTTCGGACCGAAGACTGACAACTTTGTCCGCCAATTCCAAGCTGGTCACAAAGTCAATGTTCTTGATCCTTGGAAGCTCAAAGGCCCGACCGGAATCGTTTACCTGACGACCACGACTGAAATCAACAATATCATGTGTCCAACGCTTCTTCTGCCTATACCGACAAACCTGATTATGCCTCGATTCAATCCCGCTTTTCCTCCGAAGCTTTAGAATTTTGAGTTAAAACAAAAAAGCGTTATAATCTACATGTCTATTAGGATAGATATAGTATTTGACGTCGTGCAAGAATTAATGTATAATTAAGTTATGAAACGATTTCTGGAAAAAATAATCCATACAGTGGTTCCGCACGAAAAAAACAGGAACGTTCCGCACCTTCTGCGAAAGGAATTCATCGTTCTTCTATCTATTTTTGTGATAGCTCTTTTTTATTTCAATCAGAATAATTTTAATATTATTCGGGGACTTAATCTGACGGCAACGGTCTATCCGGCCGTCTTGGCCGATTTGACGAACCAAGACCGTATTTTAGCCGGAGTTCCGGAACTTTCCTGGAGCGGTACGCTGGAGCAAGCCGCTCGGCTCAAAGCCGAGGACATGATCAAGAACGGCTATTTCGCGCACACCAGTCCCGCTGGCCTGACTCCGTGGTATTGGCTTACCCAAACAAATTATAATTTCATCTACGCGGGCGAAAATCTGGCTATTGATTTCACGGAATCTGCCAACGTGGAAAGCGCGTGGCTTAATTCTCCCAAGCACAAGGAAAATGTTCTCAATTTACGCTTTACCGAAATAGGCATTATGGCTTTAGATGGTCCTTACCAAGGCAGGAATACGACTTTCGTGGTTGAATTTTTCGGCAAACCGGCTTTCTCCCAAGTCGCCGAAGCTAGTACCGTCGCCGAAGTACCGGAAACAAAGCCAAAAACAGATACAACGAAACCCAAAATCGCCGGCGTCTCGGCGGAAACTACCAAATCGGAACCGCCGGTTAAAATAATCGAAGAAACGGAAAAACCCGCGGAGAAGTTTATCAGCGCGCAGAATATGGATGCCGTGGAGGCGCCGGCAGAGGAAAATTCCAATTTATCCGAAGGCAAGCCTATTTCGGCATGGTACATGCGTTTTATTGTCAGTCCTACCAGTACGATTAAAATTATTTACAGCATTATTTTAGGTTTTATCCTGGTAGCAATGGCCTTAATGCTTTCCAAAGAATATCAAAAACACCACACCAAACACCTGATAATGGGTTCCATGCTAGTGGCTCTTATCGGCGTATTTATGTATTTTATAAATTACTCCGTAAGCGCTTAGCGGACATACGCGATTTTTTCTGTTATAATAGAAACGTGCTGAAGTTTTTATATTCAAACCTAAAAAGAGGTGTTGAAAAGATAAAAAATAATCCTCAATTAATATACACAATTATTGTGGCCGTGCTGATTACTGGCTCTTTTATTTTTATGTCCGAGCGGTTTATCGGCATTGCCAATGACGCTCAGGAACGCCTAATAAATGTGCGAATCGGATCGCTACAAGACGCGTTCGTATCTTTTGCCGGAGAAAAAATTAATGATACGGAATATTTGAATAAAAAAATCAGCGATATTATAAAAACGAACGAGACAATCAAAAGTTTCAAGGTGATAGTAAAAAGGGGTTCGGACACCTTTACTGTCATCGCTTCGAATAACGAAAAAGAAATCAACCAAAATGACCCGGAAATTTCTTTTTTATACGGCTTAGCGTCCAGCGACCCGTCCCATTCCATAACCATAACTCTAAATGAGGGGGACGAAAGATTATTCAAAACCAGCCGGGCGGTCACGGACGAATCCGGAAATATTCTCGGGATGGTTACGACCACGCAGACTCTCTCCTTAGCCGACCGGATGATTGAAAAAGACATAAAAAACAGCAGAATTCTGCTTATTTTTGTCATTATTATCATTATGCTCTTGTTTTTACGCCTTTCCAGAATCATTGACTATATAGATTTATATAAAAAATTGAAAGAGGTGGACCAGTTGAAGGATGATTTCATATCTATGGCCTCGCACGAATTGCGGACACCCCTTTCGGTTATCAGAGGATATGCGGAATTTATTAGAGAAGCTCCAGAACTCTCGCCCCAGACCAAGGATTATACTTCAAAGATTGACATATCGGCCAAGGACCTGGATACGCTGGTTTCTGACATTCTTGATGTTTCCAGGATAGAACAAGGGAGAATTTCTTTCAGTTTGGAGAAAATAAACCCCGGCGAAATCACAGAAAAAGTCGTATCCAATCTGGTTGGCAATGCGATAAAATATACCAAGCAAGGGGAAATAAAGGTCAAACTGTATAAAGAAAATGGATTCTTGCGAATACGGGTAAGTGATACTGGCATAGGGATGAGCGAAGAAGAAAAATCGAAATTATTTGAAAAATTCTACCGCATTAGAACAGAGGAAACAAAAGAAGTAAGAGGAACAGGCCTGGGTTTATGGATTACAAACCAAATAGTCAAAGAAATGAAGGGAAAAATATCAGTGGAATCGATAAAAGGGGTGGGCTCTCATTTTATTGTTTCTTTTCCAATTATTAGTTAATTTTTAATATATTATGAAACAGTATTTTTTAAATCTTTCATCTAAAATCAAGTCCAATCGTTTTTTGACTGTTCTATTGATTTTGTTTTGTTTGGCTATTGTTGTTTTTTTATATTATGGTGCGGCCCAAAATAACTCTTATGAAACGAATTTACTGTCAAGCTCCACCCTAGATACCTCTTCTTCCTCATTTTCTTCCGGCAGCGATTCTCTATCAACCTCCACTTCAGATACCTCCAATACTACAACTTCCACCCCGACCTCATTATCTGGCGGAGATTCTTCCTCAACAACCTTAAATTCCACTACCACCATGACTTCTCCCTCCACAACAACCTCAACTTCCGGCAGTGGTTCCTCTTCCTCTTCAACTACAACTTCCACCACATCCACTTCCACATCAACCTCTTCTTCTGGCGGTGGAGGAGATTCCTCTTCAACAACTTCTACGACTACTTCCACATCAACCCCTTCCACCACTACTTCTGATGGCATTTCTCATTTCTATGCTGTTCCTTCAGCTCCCAATAAAACGAGTATTACTGCTGAAGTATTAAATGTTCAACAAATAGATTCTTCTAGTAATTTTGCAAGTAATTACACCTCAATATTAAAAATTAAAGTAACAAGTCGTCAGAGTATTGAGGGTTCTTTTAATGTTCCCGATGAAGTAGACGCTTATGTTCATAAATGGACGAACGACTTAACAATTACTGATAAACTGGGAAAAGGTCAGATTATTGCAGCGACTATTTCATATTCTGGCGACGAGTGGGGAGGTATATGGGATATTCGGGAAATTAAAATTTCTGCTTCTACCAATACTAAACCTGTCCTTAATGCTATTAAACCTAATTTTGGTCCTACAGAGACTCAAATTACAATTACTGGTACTGGTTTTACCCCTACAGGCAACATTGTTGCTGCTTACGGCAATTTAGCGATGGCTTTTGGTTTAGCTTCTCCTGACGGCACCAGTCTGACTTTCAAGATTCCCGCACAAACAGTTTTTAGTTGCGAAGGCGCTTGCCCTTGGAGATTCGATCGATTCACCCCCGGTAGTTACCCTATTACAGTCATTAATACCAATGGCACAAGTAATTGGCTTGAGCTTAAGATTACAACTGGCTATGATACTCCGGTCGCCATAATTTCGCTGACTCCCACTTCTGGTTCAGTTGGAACTCAAGTAAGAATTGACGGCTACAAATTTACCACTTTTGGGGGCAATGATATTTCTTCCCAAGGTAAGATGATAGCTACGAATGTCGGTTCTCCTGAAGGCACTATTTTATATTTCACAATTCCCAGTCAGTTTGCCCCCGGTAGTTACCCGATTATAGTGACCAATGCCAATGGCACAAGTAACTCCAAAATCTTTACCGTCACTGCATCCGGAATAACAACAAATACTTCCATCAATACTTCGCAACCGGCAAATGTAACAGTTTCCAGTCCCATACTTTTAAGTCCGCAAAATACAAGTACAACAGAAATTAGTTCAACAGGAGAATCCCCGACATTGCAAAATCTCTGGACGGTTATAGAAGAGGTTAACAAAGACATAAATGAGACCAAGGAACAATTGACAGCAACCATAAACCAAAACATCGCCGAAGAAATCCTGGACGCGAATAAATCTCAAAAAACTATAGACACTACGGAGTTGGCCAGGCTTCAGGATGAAATTATTTCTAAAATTGAAACTGAGCTTATCGGCCCGAGTTTAACTTCCACGGACATAGACAAATTAAATACCGAATTAAGCGCCAAGCTCGACAAAATCACGGCGACTATTTTTGAAAAAGGAGCGGATACTTCGCAGGCCAAGGAGGTGAAAGAAGCGCTTGACAACTTAGTTATAAAAATAAAAGATCAGTCCCAAGATTTCAATCAGCAGGACGGAGATCTTCTGTATAAAGATACCAACCAAGACGGCGTTTCCGATTATGATTCAATTTATGTCTACAATTTAGATCCGATTAAGCCCTCTCCGGTTTCTTCTCATGAAGGAAAAAAAATTAATGCCGCAGAAAAAATTCAGCTGGGGTTCGATCCGGCCCAATCAGAATTAGTCAAAATAACTCCAGAACAGCCCGCATCGTCTCCCGCGCCCGTTTCCGCCCTTTACAAAGTGAAGGAGGTAAAATTTACGGAAGGGAAAAAGGTCGTTATTAAGGGAACGGCTTTGCCGAACAGTTTTATCACTATTTATATTTACAGTACGCCGATAATAGTGACGGTAAAAGCCGATAATAACGGCGAGTGGCAATATACCTTGGATGAAGAAATAGAGAATGGCCAGCACAAGATTTATACCGCGACGGTCAATAATACCGGAAAAATAATGGCCAAGAGCGCTGACTCCATATTTACCAAAACAGCTGAAGCCGCGACCCTTGAAGATATCCCACTGATTGGCGGCTCTACGAACGTAGAAGAGCCGGGATTATTCAGCGGGAACGATATTTATTTGTCAATCGGGTTTGCCTTTGCGGCGCTTTTGGTGTTTCTAATCCTAATAGGTTTGATTGGCAGAAAAAAAGAACAACCCAAGATCTAGAGTTGTCATATTGAGTTATCAGCCAAACTAAAGTATAATGCAATTTTACCAATTAATTGCGATGCCGCCCGAGGCGGTCAAGTATATGGCAAAACGAGGTACCACGCTCAGTCCGAAAAAGAAATCAAGACGTTCTCACAAAACCAAAAAGCGGCTTGAAATAAAAAGAGCTATGTTATGGACGCGAAAAAAAGGTTCTTGAATATTCATCCCGACGTCTACAAACTAGGCATCGTAAGCTTTTTGACTGACATTAGTTCGGAAGCCATTTTTTCGGTTTTCTCCGTATTTTTTACGACGGTTGCCGGCGCTTCGGCGGCCCTGCTCGGGCTGGTGGAAGGTTTCTCCGATTTCTCGGCTTCCTCTCTGGATTATTTTTCTGGTTGGCTGTCGGATAAGTCCGGCAAAAGAAAAAAACTGGCTATTTTGGGCTACGGCTTTTCAACCTTGGCCAAACTAATGCTCTTGGTGGGGACGTCCGCGGTTACGCTTGCTTCATTTAGAATCATTGAACGCATGGGGAAAAGTTTCCGTGGTCCAGCCCGAGACGCGTGGCTTTCTTCCGTAGCGGAAGAAAGCAATAGAGGCTATGCTTTTGGACTGCACAAGGCGATGGATAAAGCGGGAGCCGTTTTGGGCCCGCTTATCGCCTATTTTTTGCTTTTGTGGTTTGGACAGGGAATGGGCACTTTTCGTTTGATTTTTATTATAGCTATAATTACCGCCGCGCTTTCTGTTTTTATACTCGCACTAATGAATGATCGTCCGGGGGTTCCGCACGAACGGGAAAATATTTTCAAGGCCTGGGGCACTCTCTCTTCTTCGTTTAAAACTTTTCTCATTCCCGCGGGGATTTTTTCTTTGGCATATTTCAGTTTCGGATTTCTATTGTTGCGGGCGTACGCCATCGGTTTTGCTATTAAAGATGTGGTCCTGCTCTACGCGCTTTTCAATCTCTCCTTCGTAATTATTTCCATACCGATCGGAAGGCTGGGGGATTTGATTGGGCGGAAGTTCATCGTTGTTTTGGGATATTTGATTTATATAACCATGTCCTTGGGTTTTATTTTTGCGACAGAAAAATGGGAAGTTGTTCTTTTATTCATTCTGTTCGGGGTTTTTTACAGTATTGATGAAGCCCAGAATAAGGCGTTTATCGCCGATTTGGAAAAAGACCGCCGGGCCACCGCCATCGGCGCGTATAACTTCATTACCGGAATAATTTATCTCTTCGCTTCAGTGATTGCCGGGGCCCTTTGGGTTTTAAATCCCGTTTTTGCCTTTGTTTTTGCGGCCAGCGTGGCCTTTGTCGCACTGGCCTTTTTCCTCTTCCTATTTAGGAAGAAAGCCGTTATAATATAATAATGGAAAACATAAAAAACAACTGGGTTTTGGTTATTGGGGGAGTATTATTAGTTTTTTCCGTTATTTTCTTTTTTTCTGCGAGGAATTTTTCGGAGCAGGGGAAATTTGTGGAAGTCAAAGGGCTTTCTGAGAGAATTGTCAAAGCCGACGTGGCCATTTGGTCTCTCAATTTTGAATCAAAGTCTAACGACATTGATGTGCTTTATACGGAAATAGAAAGAAACCTTGTGGCCATAAAAGGATTTCTGAAAGAAAAGGGTTTTGAAGATTCTGAAATAAACGTGGCTCCAGTCAATATTTATCAAGATACTTACCGCGAGGCGCTCTTCCGCTATAACGCCAACGTGCAGCTGTCTGTCTATACCAAGAAAGTCGACCAGGTCCGCTCCGCTTCCAAGGATACTTTGCTTTTGGTCAAAAAAGGAGTAACGCTGAACGGCAATTCCATCAATTTTGAATTTTCCGACATCAATAGCATCAAGCCGGAAATGCTCGCCGAAGCAATCAAGAATGCCCGAATGTCGGCTGAACAATTTGCTCGAGAATCCGGTTCCAGCTTAGGTGGCATCTCGCGAGGAAACCAGGGTGTATTCGATATTTCAGATAAAGATCCAGGATCGCCGGAATACAAAAAAATTCGCGTGGTTTCCACTCTTCGATTTCTGCTGAACTAAACTTATGCTGAAAGAATTCAAACAATTTTTGCTCCGAGGGAATGCGGTTGATTTGGCGGTCGGAGTCGTCGTTGGCGCGTCTTTCGGGACGGTCGTGACCGCTCTGGTGTCGGATTTATTGACTCCTTTTATCGCGGCTATCGTAAAGATTCCGGATTTCAGCGGGCTGGCTTTCACCATCAACGGAAGCAAATTTATGTACGGGCATTTTATTAACGCTGTCATTTCATTCGTCCTAGTCGCCGGAGCGATTTTCTTCTTTATCATCAAGCCGATGAATCTGCTTATTTCCAAATCGCGCAAAGGACCGTCCACCGATCCGACGACCAAGAAATGCAAAGAATGCCTGAGCGAAATACCCATCGATGCCAAGCGCTGCGCGCATTGCGCGCAGGTTGTTTAAATTTGATCAAGTATGAAAATTTTAAATTTGCGGAAACTTAAGAAAAAAGATTTGCTTGTTTTTGATTTGGATGGGACGCTTATACGGACAAAATCTCCCATGGACGCAATAATGTCCAAACTATTGGTAAGGCTTTTAGCGGTTAAAAAAGTCGCTATTATCGGCGGTGGGCAGTATTCTGTTTTTCAGGAATTGTTTTTACGTCGGTTCAAGTGCCCCAAAGAACTTCTAAAAAAACTTTTTTTGTTTCCGACCACTTCTACTGTTTTCTATAAATATAAACATGGGTGGAAAAAAATTTATGCTTTGCCTCTGAATAAATCTGATGTGTCAAAAATCAGAAAAGCTTTTAAAGATGTATTTAAGGAAATAAATTATAAGCATCCAGAAAAAACTTACGGACAGCTTATCGAAAATCGGGGAACCCAAGTTTCTTTTTCTGTATACGGGCAGGATTTAGTGAGAGTATTGGGCAAAAAGGGAGTGAAAATGAAAGAACGATGGTTGCGGAATAATTTTAAAACCAAAATGAAAATTGCCGGATTGGTGGCAAAGAAACTTCCGAATCTAGAAGTCCGAGCCGCTGGTTTTACTACCATTGATGTTACAAAAAAAGGAATCGATAAGGCTTACGGTATCCGCCAAATCCAAAAACATTTAAAAATCCCGATAAGTAAAATGTTTTTTATCGGCGATGCTATTTTCCCGGGGGGCAACGATTATGCCGTAGTTAGGACAGGGGTGGATTATATGCCTGTTAAAAATCCCGAAGAAGCAAAAAAAATAATAAACGTATTAGCCAAAGTTGAAAAATAATTATAAAATCATCATATGATCAAAGGATTTACATGCGGGGCGATGGATTTGCTGCACGCGGGGCACGTGCTCATGCTGAAAGAGTGCCGGGCGCAATGCGATTATCTGATTGTTGGTCTCGAAATTGACCCGTCCGTTGACCGGCCGGACAAAAAGAAGCCTATTGAGACCGTAGAAGAAAGAATGATACGTTTACAGGGCTGCCGCTACGTCGATGAAATAGTGACCTATAAGGACGAGGTTGACCTTTTCCATCTTTTGAAGAAATTAAACCCGGATGTGCGTTTTATGGGTGCCGATTGGAAAGACAAGCCGAATTATTCTCGGGACAAACTGCCGGATATGAAAGTTATTTATAACAGCCGGGACCACAATTACAGCACCACAAACCTTAGGGAAAGGATTAAAAATATGCTATAATTGGGAGGATGAAATTCGGCAAAAACAGCGCAAATAATCCGCTGGCAGTGCGTACCCACGAGGAAATGATGGAAGTTCTGATCAGTCCGGAGCCGACCGGTCCGGCTATTCATTATTTTATGATCCGGGGCGGAAACGAGCAGGGGAATATTACAATTTGGCAGTTCGGAACGGCTGGCGATGAGTATATAAAGACCTACGGCCATTATCACATAAGCGATTTTATAGAAACTTATAAAGTGCTGTGGGGCGAGGGCATTTTTCTTTTACAGGCGAGGAGGCTCGGGCCGGACAAAAAGCCGATGGATAATGAAGTGGAATACGTCAAAGCGATTTATGTGAAACAGGGCAGTGTGATAAAAATTCCAAAATACGCTGGACACTTGCTCGCGAACACCGGAAATTCTTGGCTAATGACGATTGATGATAGCCCGGTTAATTTCAAAAAGCCAGCCCGCCGCAAGGCCGGAGAAGTCGCTTGGCCGGAACACGCCGATTACGCGCCGGTCAAAAAAATGCGGGGCTTTGCTTATTACATCGTGAAAAAAAACGGCAAGCCAGCTTTTATCAAAAATCCAAATTATAAAAATACACCGGAGATTATTATTGAAAACGCATAAATTTTATGAAAATGTTTTCCACTGGTTTAATCAAGCAATCGCGTCCGCTCAAAATCCTTTTTGTCGGTTCGGAAATAGCGCCGTTCGTGAAAGTCGGAGGTTTGGGCGAAGTTCTGCATTCCCTTCCAAAAGCGCTGGCGGAGTTGGGGCACGACGTGCGAACTATGATTCCCAAATATGCTTCAATCGACGAAGAAGAATTTCCTATGACTATTATTGTAGACGGGCTTCTGGTACCGAATCCTGAGAGCGAAGATCTCGTGTGCAACGTGAAAAAATATAAGCACGGAGACAATCCGGTCATCAATTATTTTCTCGAAAATCAAGAATATTACGAGAAAAGAGGCAGTGTTTACGGATATGATGATGATCCCGCCCGCTGGGCCTTGCTCTCCCGGGGGACGCTTGAGTTCGTCAGACATATGTCCGCCGAATGGAAGCCGGACATAATAGTTTCCAATGATTGGCAAGGAGGGCTTATCCCGAACTATATGAAGTGCGAGTATAGCAAAGATCCGGTGATTTCTAAAATCGCTTCCGCTTTCATAATCCATAATATTCACTATCAGGGAATGTTCGACCACCGGTACGGGAGCGAACTTGATTATGACGACGGACAATCGCAAATTCCGTCCATTACCGATCCGCGCCTGCTCAAAATAAATTTTATGCGCCGGGGAATACGCTATGCCGACGTCATAAATACCGTGTCTCCCACCTACGCGCGAGAAATTACCACGCCCGAATACGGAGAGCTCTTAGATGAGCTTTTACAAGAAAGACGCTCCCGGCTTTTTGGTATTTTAGACGGCGTGAATTATGACAATTACAATCCGGAAACAAATCCGTATGTCGAGTTCAAGTATAATGAGAAGAATTTGGACGAGCGGATAAAAAATAAAAAAGTGCTCCAGCAAAAATTTAACTTGCCCGAAAAGCAAAATGCTTTTGTCGTTTGCATGATTTCCCGCTTTACCGAACAGAAAGGTATCGATCTGGTGGTTGAGACGATCGAGCCCTTGCTTGAAAATTTTGACTTCCAATTGATTTTGCTGGGGACGGGAGAATCCCGCTTTGTTTCTTTTTTCGGCGAATTGGCCAAAAAAAGAAAGAATGTGGCGGCGCATCTTTCTTTCGACAACATTCTGCCGCATGTCATCTACTCCGGAGCCGACGCTATTCTCATTCCGTCGCGTTTCGAACCGTGTGGATTGACCCAGATGGAAGCGATGCGTTACGGGGTGGTACCAATCGTGCGCAAAATCGGTGGATTGTGCGGGCTTATGAAATATTCAAGTATCCGGAAATTTGGCAGGGGATCCAAAAGCGGGCCATGAAAGAAAATTTTTCCTGGGAAAAATCGGCCAAAGAATATGAAAAACTTTTTTTACGCGCGCTTAACCAATTCAACTTGCAATAATTCACATGAAATGGGCAAATTTTTTACACTTTTACCAACCGGCCAACCAGCAACCCGACATCCTCCAGGCGATTGTCGCCCAAAGTTACCATCCGGTTATTGAGGGCATCAAAAAAAACAAGCAAGTGTGCCTGACGATAAACATAAACGGCGCGCTGCTTGAACTCCTGCATAAGTACGGGCACGACAATCTTATAGAAGATTTGAAAAAACTGGTGGCGGAAAATCGGATTGAAATAACTGGGTCGGCTAAGTACCACGCGCTCCTGCCCCTGCTTTCCGACGAAGAAATTATAAGGCAGATCGAGCTCAACACGGAAACCCTCAAGCATTTTTTTGGGAATTACACGCCGAATGGCTTTTTCTCTCCGGAAATGGCTTATGACGATCGAATCGGGAAAATTGTCGAAAAATTGGGTTTCAAATGGATGATCCTGGACGAAATTTCCTGCGGCGGGGAAGTGGGACAGGTTGATTACAGCCAGATTTATAAATTGAGTGGCACCAATCTGAAAGTTTTTTTCCGCGACCGGAGATTAAGCAATTTGATAATGAGTGCAGTGGTCCGGTCCCGTGACTCCCTACTTGAAGTAATGAAGGACGAGCTTGAAACGGGGCGCTATATTGTAACGGCGATGGACGCAGAGACCTTCGGCCACCATCGGCCGGGACTGGAGAAGATGCTTTTTGAAATTTTCAAGACAGAAGAATTTGAGTTGATTAAAATTTCCGACGTGGAAAAATACTACCAGGGAAAAAAAGAAGTTACCCCAGCGAAAGCCACCTGGGCCTCCAGTAAGCTGGACATAGAAAAAAATATACAATTTCTTTCCTGGAACGATCCAGAAAACATAATCCATAAGTGGCAATGGGATCTTACCAAACTTGTTCTCGAAGAAGTCTACGGTATGGATAAAAACCACGCGCGCTATGAGCTTGTTCGCGGAAAAATGGATATGGCGCTCGGTTCTGATCACTTTTGGTGGGCGTCCGCCAAGCCTTGGTGGAGTTTGGAGATGATAGAATACGGGGCTTGGAGCCTGCTTGATACGCTCCGGCACATTCCGGACCTTAAAAAGGAAATTGTCGAAGAAGCAAGGGATTATTATGAAAAAATAATCAGCACCGCTTTCAATTGGCAGCGCACCGGCAAAATAAGAGCGATGATGCAGTCGCAGAATAATATATTGCGGATTCCCTTCAAAGACAGAACCCTGAACCGCCCGGGCGCGGAAAATGTCTATTATGCGTTTTTGGCTATGATGGAGAGATTAAAAAAAGAGGCGGCGAAAAAGGGCGAGTACGAGCAGGCGATTCTTTGGCGCGATGCCATTTACAAACTGAAACACAAGCTGGATATTTACGACACTATGAACGCGATTGATTTAGTACGGGTGAAAATACCCCACGACGAAGTCGAAAAGACGATTATCGAATACGAGGATAAGTACCGCCGATTGCGCGGCGGACAACCGGAACAGCGCGGCTCATAAATTTATGGCAAATGCAGGAAACAAAAACAAAGATTCCGGCTGGTTTCTGGAATTTAAAAAAAGCGAGGAATATAAAATATTCGAGGAAAAGCCCATTGCCTATTTCTGCGCCGAATATGCTCTGGATTCTCCGCTACCCACTTATGCCGGTGGGCTCGGGGTTTTGGCGGGGGATTTCGTCCGGGAAGCGGCGATGCGCGAATTTCCATTCGTGTCAGTGGGACTGCTCTATAAAAAAGCGCAGAGCATTCTTTCTTTGGAAGGGAACAAGTATGCGAATAAAATAAAAGCTGTTGTTGACGAAAACAATCGAGAAATAATTGTGACGCTTCCGATTGAAGAGCGGATTGTCCGAGCCCGAGCCTGGCAGTGGGAAGAAGGAAAAGCTCGAGTTTATTTGCTGGACACGGATATTCCGGAGAATGACCCGAGGGATCGGGCAATTACCGAGTGTCTTTACGACGAAAACAGGGACACCAGATTGAAACAGGAAATCGTTCTCGGTATAGGAGGATTCAGATTGCTCCACCGCCTCGGGTATCATGCTTCCGTGTATCATCTAAATGAGGGGCACTCCGCCTTTTTGGCGCTGGAATTGGTCCGTCATGAGATGGAGCACCAGCATGTGAACTTCACAGAGGCCTGCGAGTATGCGAAAAAACATGTTCTTTTTACTAACCACACACTGGTTCCGGAGGGGCAGGAACAGTTTTTATCCGATAAAATAAGCTTATTTATGGCAAAATATGCAGAAGAAATGAATTTGGTGGACAGCAAAGGTATTGCGAAACTTGGAGCTCTCTCGAATAATCCGAGCGTTTTTTCAATGACGGCTTTGTCTTTCAAACTTTCAACCAAATCAAATACAGTGAGCGAACTGCACGAGGAAAAAGCCGAAAAACTCTGGCCGAGTCAGATAATGGACAACATAACCAACGGCATATTCGTAGCGAGATGGGATAAGCTAGGCGGTGCGTCCGTCCAAAATATATGGGAGCGTCACCTCCAAAACAAAAGGAAGCTTATTCTCCTAGTAAAAGAAAAAACCGGAGAAATTTGGCGGGACACGGATCTGATATGCGTCTGGGCTAGGCGGCTGGTGGAATATAAACAGCCGCTCTTGTTTTTGGACAACCCGGGAGAGCTTTTGGAATTTTCAAAAAATTCGCCGGTACCGATCCGGATAATTTTTTCGGGACCCACCGGAGGGCAGGAAAATCCGCTGGTAAAAAAAATTAAAAAAACAATAGAAGAAAAATTGAAGGGAGTGGCGGTTTTTATGCCTAATTATAGCACGGAAATCGCGGAGGTTCTGACGGCTGGGGGAGACATCTGGCTCAACACTCCGATTCCCGGCACTGAGGCCTGCGGCACGAGCGGGATGAAAGCGGGGCTGAATGGAATCTTGTCGCTCTCTACTAACGATGGATGGGTTCACGAAGTAAATCCGTCCAATATCGGTTGGGTGGCGGGCGGACCCAAAGAAAAAGAATTTTTTTCTTTGCTTAAGGAAAATATTATTCCCCTTTATACCGAACATCTGAAAAATCCCCGGGATTCCAAATGGACGCGTAAAATGGCAACAGTCAGAAATTTTATTCTTGATAATTTTTCCACCTCGCGGGTACTCGGGGAATACATAGAAAAATTATATATACCCATCCTGAAACAAAAACACACCCACCGCTTTGATTAAAAACTGGTAGAATATAATTATGACCCCTTCCATAGAATGGATTTCTGCGTTTATTGCCAGCTATCCGCTGCTCCAGTATCTGATCGTTTTTTTGGGAGCGGCTTTCGGAGGAGAAGTGGCGCTTATTTCGCTTTCGTTTTTGGCGGCGCACGGGATTTTCCCCCTCCTCCCTTTTTTATGGGTAAGTTTTTTAGGGACTACTTCTGGCGATATTCTATGGTTTTTCTTGGGAAAAAGCCGTTTGGCTGGAAGAGTCATTGGTCATCGTTATGCCGCCCCCACTCTCTCGGTCATTATGGAAGCGATTCGCCGGGTCAGCCGGGGAAATCGTTTGCTGGCTTTTATCTTTGCCAAATTTTTGGTTGGCACCAGGGCGATAGTTATTATTTACGTAAGCAAAACAAATATATCCTTCAAGAATTTCTTTCCTCCCGACCTGGTGGCCATTTTAATTTGGCTGACCACGCTTATTTCCATCGGCTATCTTTCCGGGCTCGGTTTTACCTATGTTTCCGGTATCTTGAAAAGTATTTACGCCGGAATTGGCTTTGTCATTTTGATTTTGATTGTTGTGGTGATGGCCCAAATATGGCTTAAAAAGTTTTTTGAAAAGGAAGAAGAAGAGGTTATTGAAGAAGAAAAATTATGATATAATGGAAGGATGCAGATAAATTTGCAAGGAAAAAATATAGAGTTGACTGAGGCCATAAAAGATTATGTCCTGAAGAGGGTTACCAATTTAGAAAAACTTCTTTCTTCGATTGAAAAAAGCGGGGGAGATGTGTTGGTCAATTTTGAAGTTGGAAAAAGCACCCAGCACCACAAGGGGGGCGAAGTTTTTCATTCCGATTGCCTCATTAATATAGATGGGAAAAAATTTTATTACGGATCTGACAAAGAAGATCTTTATGAATCGGTTGATGATGTTAAAGAAAGGTTATATGAAGAAATAAGGAGAAATAAAGACCGCAAGCAGACGCTCTTCAAGCGCGGCGCCGCCAGTGTCAAAAAAATGCTTAAGGGACTCTCCAAAAGAAACCCCTTTACGTCAAAATATTGAATTTACATCTATGTTATAGCGTAGATGGGGTTTAAAAATATGGATCAAGAAACTAGAACATGCCAAAATTGCAAAAAGGATTTCACTATAGAGATCGAAGATTTTAATTTCTACGAAAAAATCAAAGTCCCTCCGCCGACTTTTTGTTCGGAGTGCCGGCTAATTCGCCGTCTTTGCTGGAGAAATGAACGCTCGCTATACAAACGCACCTGCAATCTATGTCACAAAAGGATAATTTCCATGTATGACAAGGATGTCTCATTTCCTGTTTATTGCCCGGAATGCTGGAAAAGCGATGCTTGGGACCCAATTTCATCCAGGACGTAAAAAATGTGTATCTAGCGTATTCGGTGATTTGGAAATCTGAAGATGTGTATTATTCCAGCAATACGGATATTTCCAAAAACATTATTGATTCATACAACGTCGCCCAAAGCGAGCTCATTTATGAAGGCATCGGAAGCAGCAAAAATTACAATTGCCAATACTGCTACTGGTCTTCCAATTGCGTCGATTCCAGTTTTCTTTTGGACTGCATCAATTGCCAGCACTGTTTCGGCTGTGTCAATTTGCGGAGCAAAAATTACTGTATTTGGAACAAACAGTACAGCCCGGAAGAATATCTGAAAAAAATGAAAAGTTTAAATCTGGGCAGTTATGAATTTATTCAAAAAACCTTTCCGGAATTCTGGAATTTTTCGCTGAAGTTTCCCAGAAAATACGCAAGGGTGATCAACTGTGTTAACTCCAGCGGCGACGAGCTCCGTAACTGCCGGAACTCGCGCTTTTCTTTCAATTGCTATGAAACAGAAAACATAAAGTACGCCTATCGTTCTCCCCGCGTAAAAAACTCCATGGATGTTTGCCACTGCGATGCGGAATTGGCCTATGAACATGCCTTTGGCGGATCGGATAATAGCTTGAATATCAAATTTATTATTGCCGGCAAGCCTGCCCTGAGCGAGGTGGAGTATATTGATTCCTGCCAGTCGGCCGGCAACCTTTTTGGTTGTGTCGGCCTAAGATCCAAGCAGTATTGTGTTCTGAATAAACAATATACAAAAGAAAAATACGAAGAATTGATTTCCAAAATCAAAAAGCAGATGGATGAGATGCCCTATGTTGACAAAAAAGGAAGGGTTTATAAATATGGCGAATTTTTTCCGTTTGAATTTTCTTCCTTCGGATATGACGAAACCATCGCTCGTGAATATTTTCCTCTTTCCAAAGACGAGGCGGTGGCTAGGGGTTATAATTGGAAAGATAGGGTGGAAAATAAGTATGCCATTACAAAAAAGGCGGAAGAATTGCCGGATGATATTAAAAATGTCGATGATTCCATATTAAATGAGGTTATAGAATGCGCTGTTACAAAAAAGGCGTTCAAAATAACTTCTTTTGAACTGCAGTTTTACCGGCGGATGGATATACCTCTGCCGAGGATTCACCAGGATGAAAGATATAAAAAAAGATTAGCCTTCAAGAATCCAATGCAGCTCTGGCATAGGAAATGCATGAAAGAGGAATGTACAAATGAATTTGAAACCAGTTATGCCCCCGACCGCCCGGAGATAGTTTACTGCGAGAGGTGCTATCAGCAGGAGGTGTATTAATATTTTTTGTACATTAGATTCTTAAGATTTCCGCATATGCAGAAATTATAAGAGGGGCAGATAATAAGGTTATGTATTTTATTTTATTAATTTTTCCCAGTTTATTTCACGTTTTCCTTCAGGAATTACTTTTTTAAGGACGAATTGGCCATTGTCAAGAATAGCATCAGTGATTATTATTCTCTTGCCGTTTCTAAAGAAAAAAGTTCTCGGCCACTCGGCGTAAGCTCGGAATTTGTTGTAATTTTTTACCGGGTCATCGTCTAAATCTATCAGCCCGTCTTCTTTTTTTATTTTTTTGCAGAATGTCGCCTGCGATTCATCTTGTTCTTCTCCCCCTGCGAAGGGGAAGTGGCCGGAGACCGAGGGGGTCTTTAGGATTTTTACCAAAAGCTCCCCGCCGATTTTTATCAGGCGCCCCCGCAAATCCGGCGCTTTTTCATTAGAAAATATTTCCACTTTTTCTTGGGCTAGAATAGGCCCGGAATCCATTTTATATGCCATTTTTTGGATAGTGACGCCAGTTTCCGTCTCGCCGTTTAAAATGGCGGATTCTACCGGCGAAGCACCGCGATATTTCGGGAGCAAGGAATAATGGATGTTGATAGAACCCAATTTCGGCATATTTAAAATACTTTCCGGCAGAATTTTTCCATAAGCGACAATAACAAAAAGGTCAAATTGGAAATTATTTTGTTCACCACGCGTATTCGCCTGTTGGCGAATCGCTTTGCTCGGCTCGCCAGCCTGTGCAGAGGTTCTCAAAACAATTTCCAATTTTCCCAATGTTTCCGGCTGAATGTAAGGAATACCGTTTTCCTCCGCCCAAACTTTTACCGGCGGAGGAGTTACAAGCATTTTGCGTCCCTGGGGCTTGTCCGGTGAGGTCACAATAAGCGACGGGGTAAAGCCACTTCGCTTTAAGATTTCTAGCGTTTCCGAAGCGACTTCCGGAGTTCCAAAAAATACAAAATTAAGCTTGGACATTTTGGGGCAATTCTTCTCTTATATCCTTGGCGTGATCGATGAAGAGCACTCCCTTTAAGTGGTCGGTTTCGTGCTGGAAAATCTGCGCCAGAAGTCCGGAAGCGCCTCTTTGAAACTTTTTGCCGTTTTCGTCATAAGCCGTGATTGTCGCTTTTTTGGACCGGAAAGTCTGGCCGTAAAACCATCGGACAGAAAGACATCCTTCCGGTAGCCATTCTTTCTGCTTGGAAAGTTTGGAAATTTTTGGGTTGATGAAAACTAAATCTTTCAACTTTTTATTTACCTTTTTTATATCATCGACAGCTCTTTCTCCTGAGAGTTTTTCACTTCTATTTGTAATAAAATCTTCCGAAAATATTTTTTCCGAGACGATGAAAATCGACAGGGGATATCCTATCTGCGGGGCGGCTAGAGCCACGCCGTCGTCTTGGCTTTTCAAGGCGGAAGACATTTCTCTCAATATTTTTTTGATTTTAGGGGATGCGATTTCTTTTGTCGGTATTTCTCTTGCGCTTTGGCGTAGGATTTTGTTGTTTTTTTGGACTATTTCTTTCATCATTTTTTACTTGAGCTCTTTTAAGTATTCCAGAAGCTTGTTTAGTTTTACGGTGTCTTGGGACCGGTTGGACATATCCCGCACAATGACGGAATTTTCCAGCGCTTCCTTCACTCCGAAGATTATAGCGTAAGGAATGGCGAGCTTTTCAGCAATCGCCAACTGTGAGCCCAAGCTGTCTTTGGAGAGCGACTGGGCAATGGGAACGTGCGCCTTGCGCAGTATTTCTATTATGTTCAGGCTTTTTAGTTTAGCTTCGGAGCCAAGCTGGATGAAATAAATTTTCGGCTTTTTCAATGTGCGGGGCGAAAGCTTTTTATACCATTTTGCTTCCACTATTCTGTCTGCTCCCATTGAGAATCCCACAGCCGGAACGTCTTTTTTCCCTCCGAGCTCCCGCGCCAGATAGTCATAGCGCCCGCCGCCGCCTATTTGCATTGGCATACTTCCTTCCTCCGAGCTCTCAGTGTAAACTTCAAAGACGGTGCGGGTGTAATATGAAAGTCCTCGCACTAAATTTTTGTTCATATTGTAATTGATGCCCATTTCCTCCAGATATTCCAGCACTTCTTTGAAGTGCTTTTTACAGGCGGCGCAGAGATACGAGACCGAATCGGGAGCGCCCTCATTTATTTCTTTGGTTTTTTCTTCTTTTGAATCTAGAATGCGGAGCGGATTTGTTTTTAGGCGCTCCCGGTCTATGGATGGCAACTGCCCAAGATGCTTTTTGTAATAATTGGTAAGTTCTCTGATGTATCCGTTTCGGCATTCCTTGTCGCCGATCGAGTTTATGTCGACGGAAAGGTTTTCCGCTCCGGCCTCTTCCAAGATGCTCACGCCTGCTTTTATCACAAGCGCGTCCATAATACTTTTATCACTTCCCAGCACATCCAGATCAAATTGCCAAAATTGCCTGTAGCGCCCGCGCTGGGGCTTGTCATGCCGAAAGACGGGGCCGTATTGGTAAAACATCACCGGCTGGGGCATATTCTGCATTCCGTGTTCCAGATAAGCGCGCATGAGCGGGGCGGTATGTTCGGGTCGAAGGGCCAGATGATCTCCGCCCTTGGTTTTGAGCGTGTACATTTCCTTGTCGACAATATCCGTGCCTTCTCCGATGCTTGAAGTGAAAACCTCCTCCTGTTCCAGCATCGGGGTCTCGATGGGCTTGAAGCCGTAGTATACCGCCACTTCCTGTGCCTTCTCAAAAAACCCCTGAAAACAATAATAATCTTCGTTCATCAAATCCCTCATGCCCTTTGGAGACGCGACTTCCGCGTTTTTTGCCTTGTTCCCGTGTGTTGTTTTTTTCATATTATTCTGTTTGTTTATAATTACCGGGCAATATGTCTATTTTATCTATTGGCAGCAGGCGCAAGAACGCCCTCCCCTGAAGAAGATTTTTTTTTACTGCTCCCCAATATCTCGAATCGGAGCTGGCGCTTCGGTTGTCGCCCATTACGAAATATTCGTCGCTTTTCAGTTCAAAATGCGTATCCTTATTATTGGCGGGGTTTTTTACGAAAGGCTGTTCCAATTTAAAGCCCTGCTTATTCTCTTTATTGGTTATCACTACTTCATTGCCTTTTATGTCTACAGTTTCGTTCGGTAGGCCTATAATTCTCTTTATGAAGAATTTTGTCGGGTCGCCCGGGAATCGGAAGATTACCACATCGCCCCTCTGGGGACTCCCCAATTCATAAGATATTTTATCGATGATTAAGTAGTCGCCGTTTTCAAATGTCGGTACCATGGAACTTCCCGAGACGATAAACGGTTCGGCGACCAAGATGCGGATTGGGATGACAATGACGAGTGCTATGAGCGCGAAGCGCACAAGCTCCCAGAACGACTGTCCCCTCGTTTTTTCTTGTGCTTTTTCTTCATGTTTTTCTTGTTCCATCACTATAATATAGCATAAAAAATTCTTGAC